>QWCQ01000295.1_pt1 | contig 38777 bp, 59 predicted proteins | sample 1972701 | NCBI WGS metagenome assembly QWCQ01 (sample SAMN09866704, study PRJNA288562) | Human gut metagenome isolate pre4_stool, whole genome shotgun sequencing... | reverse complement strand
AGAAAAAGGCGATTTTTCCACTCTTTGATTTACAAGGTTGTAAAATCAAATCTATCTCACTGCCCAGTATGCTAAACCGGCAGAAATAAGAATCCACATATTTCGCTGTCTTGCTTTCACCTTAATCTTGTGCGATACCTCTTTCTCGTATCGCCTCAATGATTGATCGGCTTTCTGCAATGATCGCGATGTCGTCTCGTTCCATTCTTTTGATTTCTGCAACTGCTCGTTGACTATCGCTAATTGCCGCTGTGCTTCTTCCAGCTGCCTCGCTTGCTCGTCCAATAGTCTCTGCTTCTCTCTGCTGTGCTTCTCGAGCGTTGTTAAGTTCTGCTCTAATCGGTTCAGCTCGCTTTCGTATATCGTGTACTGCGCTTCTGCCTGTACAGAGGAAGAACACGGCAACAAGGAAAGAAGCAACAAAAACAAGCATAAGGATATCTTCTTTTTTACCATTCATTTTCCCCTCGTTTAATATTTATCAACCATTCTGTTTATACCATTCCGCTTTACCACGGATGAGATCCCCGCCCGGTACCAATATTTCGTTATTGCTATAATCGGGCAGATAAAGAAGGTCCCAACGCATATTAGGCTCTCCGCTACTGACACCATATCCGTCAATTTCCGCAATTTCTGCATGAGTATATACATCGTCTGCAGTCAATCCGAGTATTTCCTCTGCTTTTGCAGTCAGCATCGCCATCGCTTCAATCTGCGCTGCCGTCGGCGGTTCACTTCCTAAATCTATGCCGTCAGGATGATCGTAATAGCATATCGCGTCTTTACAACACGCCACAGCTATACCGATCGACCGGCTGTTTCTGCGCCACGTATGGGCAAGCCGTTCTGTAAAATCATCATGCATGATGTGATAACCGCCTGTCCGGTCGATTACTACGGTATAATCTGGCAAATTAACTACTTCCCCGTCACAGCCCGTCCAGTGTTCGTAAATTCGGTCAATACCGCCTGCCGCATTATGCAGCAGCACTTCAATTTCTTTTAACGTCATTTTATTTTTGTCTCCGTTTGATTAAATCAATTAATCCGTGTAAACTTGATACCCCCGAAGCATCGAGATTTTCAATAATAGAGAGTAATTCTGTCACGGCTAAATAGCCTATAGCAAGTCCCATAAATTCTGCGGATTTCCCGCACGTAACCAGTATTTTGTCAACGGCGCCACCGCCAATGGCCAGCAAGATATAAACTCCCATTTTCCCCGCAAATTGAGTTTTCATCGCATTGGAATTAATAATTCCTACTCTGTGTGCCGCCGGTATTCCGCGTACAGCGTCAAGGAACTGTATATTGTCTTTTTCGCCTTGATTTTGAATATATTCGTAACTTAGGGCAACCCACTTAGTGAACAAATCCAAGAACACTATGAACGTGAATAGAGAAAATAATTGAGCGTGCATTTGCACCATTAAAAAAACTCCCGAAAGCGGAAGTTTAATTTCCCAGTGTGCGATCAATTTTTCGATTGCTTTTTCTGCATAATTCAATAAATTTTGAAAATCCATTATTTCCCCTTTCTCCTACGGTTTCTTTTTCGTTTCTTTTGCTTTTATGGGTTTACTCCGGATACATTTATTATTGGTGCATAATCCCGTTTTCTTATCCATCTTCCTGTGACACAAAAAACATCTATCCATTATATTGCCCCTCTCTTTCCTTCATACTCGTTGACCAGTGTTTCTCGTTCTGATTTCAAGTCATTGTAATAATCGTTATCTTCAATAGCCTTTGCTCTCGCCATTTCGTTTTCTATAGTGCTTATTTTTTCGGCATATTCGCTATCAAGTGCCGCCAACTCCGATTCTCTCCTTTCTTCTTCCGACGGTTCGGGACGGCTGATGTATTTTCCATTCAAATATAACAAGTCATTTTTGATAGCCTCATTGTATTCCGATTCTGTCTGTAGCACCCCGACATTATCGGGATATTCTTTTTTTGCCCGCTCCTTCAATTCTTCCTCTGTTTCGCCGTGAACGCCTGTCACAAAAGACGTGATTCGTTCTCCTGTGTCTGAATAAATCGATAAATACTGCATATTTGCTCCTTTATATTAAAATAACCTCCAAAAGGAGGCTTAAAATGAAAAACCCAAATGGATATGGCTGTATCAAAAAACTATCAGGGAACCGGAGACGCCCTTATGCTTTCGTGATTACAGAAAGCGGGACACGAAAGGTCATCAGTTATTTCTCCACACAAGTGGAAGCCCTCATCTTTCAAACTGATTACAATAAAACGCATAACAAACCTCGATTAACCGATAATAAAATGACGTTCTCCGAGTTATATCATAGGTGGTTGCCGTCACACATTGACCATACAGAACCCTCAAAATCTACCATTGACGGTTACCACTCGGCTTATTCTCATTGCAAGAAATTATTTGATATGGATATCACCAAAGTCAAATATAAGCATGTGCAAGCCGTCGTAGATGACATGCACGGTCTTTCTTACTCGTCAAAAAAGAAAGTCCGCTCGCTTATCTCCCTGCTGTTCACGCATGCCAATCAAATGGAATACTGCTCACGCTCATTCTCCCGTCTTATCAGCATTGGAAAGAACAAGCCTGTCTGCCCTCATCATGCATTCACCACTCACAAAATTAACCGATTATGGAAACACGCCGACAAAAAATCTGTACAGATAGTTCTTATTCTTATCTATACCGGTATGAGAAACATCGAACTTCGATATTTGAAAAGCACAGATATTAACCGGAAGCAGAAATTTATCCGGATAACAAAGTCCAAAACCGAGTCAGGAATCCGAATTGTGCCAATTCACAATCGTATATTCCCTCTTATAGAAAATCTACTGCAAGAAGAAACCGCCTACCTTCTGTCCGATAAACCTCTGTCTTATGCAGAATTCCGGGCAATATGGAATAATGCCATGAAATTAATCAACGGACGCCATACTCCTCACGATTCCCGCCATACTTGCGCGACACTGCTTGATGCCGCTGAAATTAACGATAATGCAAGAAAATTAATACTTGGCCATAGCCGTGGAGATGTCACTAATGGAATTTACACACATAAGACTTTGCGGCAGCTCAGAAACGCTATTAACAAAATTTGATACCAACGCGCTACCATTATAGCCTGTACATATAGGCAGAATGCACGCTTTCATCGCTTCCCTTGTGTTCCCTTTTTGCTACTCGCAAAAAGTAGAAATTTTGAGATAAAAACGAATTAAAAATTACAGAATTAGCAAAATCACCGGCGGTATCTCGCATTTGCCGGACTAAAGCATAATAAATTCTTACATATACAAGGGGGAGTTTACAGAGAACAACGGTCCCCCGTTAATATAACGTTACCAATCTCTTTTAACAGGTGTTTAGTTGCCATTGCAACTCCTTTTGCGCAGGGGTCTTGGGGAAACCCCATTGTCACAAAATCTTATACAGGTAGAAATATTGTATTTATTGCAAGTGTCAGGTGGGATAGTAGTGACAATGTTCTATGGCTAACCGTCGGGATATAAACAAGGGGGAAAGAGTCCAAAAACACGGAAGCTGGAACACAGAACCGTGATATTCCCAGTGGCCTTCACGCAATTCATGACTGTACAGTTAACATTCTACATGAAGGGACAGGCCGCGGGCGCCGGTGGAAGTAACAACGATAATGTCGGCTACGTCACGAAAACCTCTTTCGATTGCCTTTCTGATAACGACGACGGGTGCTATTGGCTCGCTATAGGAATTTAGCATCCAATTACAATAATAAAAGAATTAAGTCTATAAACATTATCATTTTGGTCAGTATAATCCCAAGTCACTTTTGTATTTGTTATAGATTGAACTCTCGGAGTAAAAGCCCAGTGAAATCCTATTTTTTGAACATGGGCGGCAAGAACGACTGACATTTGAATTGGATAGGTAAAGCTGTAGTTTTTCGGCTCTCCAAGTCTTTTTCCCCCTTGTTCAAACGCCAACAGTAATGTAGTTAAAGCGCACATTTCTTTCAGCAGCGCACGAAATATTTATTTCTGTCAAGGATATAAATTGAATTGTCGGGCAGCTACTATCAGGCACCCACCCATACTTACCGGGAGTGAAATACGAGCATACGGGAATGTAGCACGATGTATAGGAAATCGGCAAAGTGATTTTCCCAAGCTTTTGGGTAATTCCCCCTTGTTTAATACCCAATCATTAAAAGATAAATTCCGCACTTGGTATCACATCTAAAATCCATGCCCGATTGCGTAACCCGATAGACCGTATCCATATTGGCATCGCCTGACCCCCCGAAATATTCGATAGTGTTTTGTGCCATTAAACAAGCGTTGGGAAATCGAATAGGGAATATACATGATTGTCTTTTTGTGCTATCTACCCAATTATTATGTATCCCTTGTTTATATTCCAATGGCTATAAAATGGATAGACTTATTTAGATAGGCAGATTTTGTAAATCCGGTCGTGCTGATACCTGTTATACCACTCATGTCTGAGCCGCCTTTTCCGGCATGATCCATATTTCCGACAACGGATAAGCAGTATCGCAAAAACTGTATTGGGAAGGCAACATAAACTCTTGAATCTCCATTATTTCTCGTCCAAATTTTTCCCCCTTGTATAATTATCGGTATCTTTCCGCCCAGCTTGACCCACCACGCGTCGGGATTGGAAACGTTGCCGTCTATAATTCCGCTCTCTTTCGCAAGAGTTGTCACAATTTCAAGCGCTTGACTACCGTCAAAAGTTCCTGTGCCGTTGATGTCGCCTGTTAGAGTTATTGCTCTTTCGGTAAACAAACGGTCAGCGGTATAGGCATTATCCGCACTGTCTGCACGTCCGGCCTTATCTGCCTTGGCAGAATGATTACCGACTACATTAATACTCATGTTCGAGCTGCCGTCAAAATAAGCACTGCCGCTTACATCTCCGGAAAGAGTAATTTGTCTTGCAGTTTTTAACTTAGTTGCGCTTCCGGCATTACCTGCAATTCCGTTTGCGTGGGCAGATGGATTCTTTGAGTGTTTATCTACGCTATCTCTGTCCTCCGTAATCGCGGCATCAATTTTATCCCAGTTTGCATTTCTCTTATCTACATCATAAGTTTCTGTTTGTAGCGGTTTTTCAAGCTGTATAGTTTTAGTATAATTAGGCATCCGCAAGCACCTCCGCTCTCAAATCATGGTGTGTATACATCAATTCCTTTATCCTTTCATGCGTAAACCGTTTCAAATCTATGTGACGGTTATACATTAAATCTATCTCAATTGCTAGGTTTGCCGGTAATATGCACCGGAGCATATACTCCGCAGTTTGTCTCTGTCTTTTAACACCTAACGCAATCAATATTTTTATGTGATATTGATTGTGTTTTATATCAACGCTGTAATTGTTTTCTCCACAAATACCATTCAACAAAGTTTCCAGTGTTCTATGCGTGTACGGCGTATTAGGCGTAATCTTTGCGAGAATTGCCATTCTTCGGTCATCAATAGTGTCCGTGCTTCGGGGTGTCAACTTTAACATTTTTTCCCACCGCAACGCCCCATATTCATTTAGATCAAAAACGAAAGTGTTTAGGGCATTATTGACTAGAATCTTAATAATACGATTTAACTCCGGATCCACTGCGTTTCCCAGCTCTTTAAATTCCACCGCATTAACGAGTACATCGGGAAAGTAATGCCGGATATTAGCTGTTCTAAGTTCGAGACTGTTTCGTAAATTATTACTCATAAGTCAGTCCCCCCAACTTAGTAAGTTCATTAACCTGCAGCTGTAAATTTCGATTTATTCCATTGACCGTCAGCCCTTCCACGTCAAGAATTCCGGTTACATCCAAAATGCAGCTTTCCAATTTAGAAACACGAACAATAAGCCCCGTGTCTGTAAATTCGTTAGTCGATACGATTTGTGTGTTTTTCCACTCACGATTGAGTTCGTTCAGATAAGCATTAATGGATTCTACGACTTTAGCTTTTACATCATTTAATACAAATCCGCTTTTTACAGAGATTTTCGCCTTGATGTTAATTGCCTTTTCTGCTACTCCTGTAACTGTCACAAAATGCCCGATAGGCGCAACCCCCACTCCCTGCTGATGATATGGAATCGGGTCTAATATCTCTTGCACACGGCTCACAAATTCGTTAGAAGGAGGCTTGAATTCTGATGTACAAAACACTACTTTAACTGTACCGCCGCCATTCCACACCGGATATACTTTGACACCGCCTACGCCGGATATGGATAACATTTTTTCTTTATAATCCGCAATATTTCCGCCATATGCTTGTGTTTCAAAACTTTTTAAATAACGTTGCCGGAACGCCTCCGTGGCTTCATCGTCGATGGCCGGAACAGACAATTCCTGAATTTTAGCAAATTGCAGTTCCGGTAAATGGTCAATAGGTACAAGTGCGCCGGCTGCTTTATTTCCTGAAACCCCGGCGGTCTCACACGAAAGAAGGTAATTACCGTCTTTTATTTTTTCGGTTACTGCGTAATTGATCCCATCGCATGAAAAACGGGAGCCGATTGGTATTTCTAAAGTGTTTGGATTAAATAGTCCGCTCACGACCGCTTTTGTTGCTTTATATGGCACCAATCCGCGCTCCAAAGCTCGTTCAATCAAAAATTGGCGTTCTGCCGTATCTCCAAATGTATTCTTCATAAACCAGTCCAATGCGGCATACATCAGCTCAAGTTCAATCGCTACCGGAGCTGTCGCGTCGTATATAATACTGCCTTCCCGTTTGTCCACTGTAGGACTGACGGTATCTAGCATTCTCTTTTCTATAAGCTGGCTTGTTTGATTTTCATACATTCTTTACTTTCACACTCCTTTCCATTTCAATATTTCCGAAAATGGAATGCACTACAAAATAGCAATTGACGTTTCCTTGTTTATCGTATTGCAAATCGAAACTGTCCACTTTAGTGATGCGGTCATCTATCAGCAGTGCCTCTTCAATTCGGCGCGGAATTTCAGGAATAACATAGGGCATTGGTTTACCAAACAGATCGGTAAGCTCCACTCCGTAATCCGAAGAGTAAATGACGTGTTTATACCTCTCTGTGTTTAAAATTTTATAAACTGCCTGCCGTACAGCCTCCAAGTCCTTGGTTATTATTCCCGACACCGTTTCTTCTTCGATATTCATCCGATAGGTTTTAGAAGGCATGGGTGCTTGGCTACCGGCAATGGATATATTATTAAATTCTTCAGGTAATAATCTCATTCATTCACCCCCACTGCCCGTGAACGTCGATGTGATTATATACACGGTTAGCAACATAGAATAATTGTCCGCCTTCCTGCTGTATCATCACTACCTTTTCACCGACTTTTAAACCGTTATAAATAATAATTTTCTTTCGACCTTTATAGTCGTGATTATGCCCCGCAAATTCAGCATATCCGCCACCGCCTGCCCGATTTTCTGTAGTGTGATTAACCTCAATATCCACTTCAAAATCACGAACATTATCAGAAAGTATTAAATAATCCTCATCTAATTCGTTTTTACCCACACGGATAACTAATGGTTTCTCAGATACAACTTCACCTAAAACGAAATTAGATAGGTTCATACTTCCCACGGTTTTTTTTACGATGGATTTCAGCACATTCGGCAATTCATCATTGATCATTGATTACACCACCTTTAAGAGTTAAATCCATCAGATGTACCTGATTCGAAAAAGTGTGAACGACTTTCGTCACCAATACTTTTTGTGCCAGTTCCACATCTCCGAGATTGAGTTTTACATAAATCATAGACCCGGCACGCACCCGAATATCTCCGGCGGCGCCTTTTATGTCCAATTTTCTTCGGACTACATTGTAAAACTTAAGCATTTGGTTTGCTCTTTCCTGCGGATTTTGGATGTTTTTCTGCAATTTTTCATAATATTGTAGAACGCCCCACTGGTCTTTTTCCTTTGATTTTGCAAATTCATCAGGACTCATCGGAGCGTAGAACTCTTTTCGTTTACCCTCGCCTTGTTCCTGTTTATCTTCTACGACCAGTTTCACTAAGTTATAAGTATCTTTGTCTATACTGCTTTCATAATCGAAATCTTCTGCAGTTTCATTATCTATAAGAAGAGGAACCACCATATCAATCGGCTTGGAAAGCATGAGCTTTTGAAAATCATCGTAAAGAACATAGACTTCTTTTGTGTTGACTAAGGTGACGTCAAGCGCGCCTTGGATAATATCAAAAAGAGTGGCGTTATCCTCCACTCTTTTATCAATCACAAATTTAGTATCTGCCAGCGTTCCGACTTTTAGCTGGAAATAATCAGCCAACTTTTGTATGACCTGCGTGGCCGTCAGATTCTTATATTGCCAGCTTTCTTTATTCTTCAAATACCGGAGTTGGTCATAAGCAGTGACATCGATACTGCGGTCCTTGTTTCGTTTTTTCACGAAAATAAACCCAAAGAAAACGGCTTTATCCCCAACCTTGACCTGCACCGTATCCCCCTCAACAAATTTAAGAGCTTCATCTTTATATACGGTAAAAGTGAACTTCCCCGGCGCTCCGCTAATAGACCATTCAATTTTAGCGCCATCCAACACGGCAGGCGCATAATATTTGTTTTCCGGTTTATTATGGATAATGACTTCAAACAAGTTTAAGCACCTGCCCTTTTATGTTTTTTTCAAGCGGATTAGTCACTCCGCTGGCATTGGCCACCGCTCGCCAATCAAGGTTTCCGCCAACGACCCCTTTACAGGTCTCCAGTACGGATAATTGATTTGCTATTTTTATTGTTGCAGGGACCTGTGCTGTTGGCGTATATCTCGGCTCTTTTACATGCAACGTTTCTGTGCCGTCTTCATTCTTTGTTATTTCTACAGTCTTGGTCCCAAAAAATTTATACTGTTTAAGCACAATACTGATGTTCAAATCAGTTCCGTTCCGTGCATCTTCTCTAATTTCATAATTTTCAACAGTACAGAGTATATTGGTGTTCCATAGTTGTGAATAATCAAATCCCATACGAGTGACAATAAAGCGGATAGGATTTTTTGTTTCTTTAGCGGATTTAAGGGAATCTAGGAAAGGCGCCGCCTTTTTAAAAGAAAACGCGTTCCCTAAAGACCCTCCGATTCGAGATGAAATAGCGCCCACAGCATAATTGATTAATCCGGTTTGCAGAGAAGAATCATAATTTGCAAACGGATATCTGCTGTTCGGCAATAAAAACTCAAACGATATTTCTGTTAATCCGGGAGTCTTGATTAAATTGACCTCCCCCTCATTGATTAAGTTAATAGTTTTATTTTTGCCATTAATTCTCGTGTTCATGCTCGGCGGCGGAACTGGGAGCATTGTCTCTCCAAGAAAGAAATAATAACTCATCTTTGTACCGCCTCCGCTCCATTTTCTACAGATTCTATCAATACATCATTCAACCGCCGCAATACGCCATCAAAATCATTACCGCCGGTATCGCCTGCAGTGACCCCGCCGACGTCGATGTGAACAGTAGCCGTTGTATATTTATTAACAGCTTCTCGTTCCGCCGCTTCCCGAAGAAAAGCAAGGTCATCCGCCGTGCTATCCAAAGCATCTGCCGCCCGTTTAGCGTCTTTTGCTCCCCGGCCGGTACTATCTGCGGTTTTTGCCGTATTATCGGCAATATCTTTAGCAGTATAACCGGGCGCAGCTGTTTCCGGCATATGAAAAGCGTCGCTGATACTGTCACCGATAGCTGCTCCGGCATTGTATCCCCACGACATTTCATTTGAATAGTCCAGCGTTTTCATCTTCAGTCCGGAATAATCATATCCGCCGGAAATTTCTCTCTTTTCTGCTCTGAGGGATTCTGCAGAAAACTCTGTGCTGATTCCCAACTTATTCATACCGGGAATTTTAGCAATCATCCTGACAACAGCGGCTACCGCCTGTCCTACGAGATCTACAACGCCATTCCAAATATCGGCAAAAAGATTATAGGTAGCATTCAAAGGATCTATAAAAATATTACCGATGAACTCGGCAAAGGAAACAAACATATTCCAAGAGAAAGCAATCATGTTCCATATAGAAGAAAACAGCAACATGAAAGCCCCAAAAATAATACCCGTTGCCGATATACTTGTTCCGGCAAAATAATTAACTGCCGCCACTGCTGCATAAAGTACGGCAATAACGGCAATAATAGCTCCAACTATCCACGTAAGCGGGCAAGCATACATAGCGGCATTTAAACCTTCCTGCGCTATAGTAAGTGCAATTAGCGCTGCTGTTTCTAACCAGTCTGCCGCTGTTTTAGCTGCCATTGCCAGCGTCGCTAGTCCTATTTGCCCGGCAGAAATCATCGCCATTGTTCCGACAAAAGCCAAATATCCGCCCAGTGCAATAAGTGCCACTTGCATAAGCAAGCCATGATTCTGCACAAATGACGCTACGGCGGAAATTCCTGCGGCGAACATATTGACAAACCACTCTACTCCCCCGATAACCACATGAAGAACGGGCATGATGGACTTAACTCCGTTTTTCAACATACTGAAGATGGACCGAACTCCCTCGCTATTTGCCAACCGGTTAATACGGTCTGCAATCGGCGAAAAAGATTTCATCGCTACATTTTTGAAATCAGTAAAGTGGTCACTCCAGCGTTTCGGCATTCTTTCAAATTTATCATTAATTTCGCCCATGTTTTCAAATATAGCCCGCTTAATGACATCTGCGGTAATCTCTCCTTGAGCTGATAATTGTTTCAACTCGCCGCGAGAAACTTTCATGGTCTTTGCAATCATATCCTGCAAAATAGGAGCATTTTCAGTGATAGACCGGAATTCGTCCCCTTGTAACCTGCCACTGGCTAAGGCTTGTTGCAGCTGTAGCATCGCAAATTGCTGGTTTTCTTTGGATGCCCCACCAATAACAAACAGTTTCTGCATACCTTCCATAAACTGTACTGTTTTCCGCGGATCAGGGAATGCGTCTCGGGCATTGACGGAAAGACTTGCTACTGCTTTAGCCATATCCATATACCCGCCTCTTGCCCGTTGCGCGGATTCGTAAATCATATTATTCAGTGCGACCACGTTGGACTGTGAGCCGGCTACCAATTCGAGCCTTGCATTCAAGCTTGTGTATTCATCGGCTAATGCTACAGCCCCCGTAATAGAACTTGTAATATTATCTAAGCCACGCATAATGACATTTCCGACAATGTTGCCAGCAAGAATACTTTTAAATAATCCTGCTTTTCCGGCGGCATAACCGAAAGAATCTCCTGCGTTTCTCGCACTTCCGCTGACGTAGTTTAATTTATTTGATACCGAACCGGCCGCACGGCTCATTTTTTCTAATACGGGACTGACACCGTCCCGAAGGCTGATATAGTTCTGCAGTGTTGCCATCTGCTCACCTCCTTCTATTTGCGTTTCAATTTGGCTGCCTGCTTTTTCTCTGATTTGATGTATTCATCAACAAAAGCATAAATCATAGCCAATTCGTGTTCCGGCAAAGTAAAAATCTCGTGCGGTAACCTATGTAATTTAATAAGTGCAAAATAGGCTACGTGTGCATCGAGATCCTTTGCCTTTAAGAGTTTTTTACCGTCTTAATCTTGTCTCCCATACCTGCTTCAAAATCAGATGCTTGGGAAACAGCCGAATACAAATCTGCCAGTTCGCCCGGTGTCAGCATCGCTTTAAGTAACTCTTCCGCGCCAATTGCTTCCCAGTCTCCTTGCAATTCTTCATCATTCAGATTAGGGAATACGACAGATTTCAATGTCATTTCAATCATGAATTTATCTTGGTCAAATTCCATCTTCCAGTCTTTAGTTCCTTTAACCGGAACTCGTTTCGTACAGGCGTCGCGCAGACTGTCCATTTCCTCATTAGTAAGTACACGGATTTCCCACGGCACGGGTTTTCCATCTTCCCCCGTAAATCGCTTTGAGGCAACGTACTGCACGGGATCTTTTTTTATAACATTTTCTTTAAAAAATGCTTTTAATGTTTTTTCTGCCATTTACTTTTCCTTTCACAAAAGAACAGGCGGGGAAACCCCCGCCACCATTACGCTTTCATTCCGTCAAGTTCTTTAAATTTTTCAGGAACCTTGATTCCTTCAAAAGTAAATGAAATTTCATCTTCAAGCCATTTACCTTCTGCATCAAAACCTGCGACGGTACCTTTATCAATATTACATCCGGTCAAAATGACTGTATGCTTTCCGGCTTCGCTGGTCGGGTCGTTATTAACAACTTGCAAATCGAAATAGGTATCAACACCTTGGTTAATATACTTCAGCATCATGTTTTCAAAAAGGGAAGTGTTTTTGTAAATCGTCAATGTGCCGCTCCCTTTAGCGGATACCGACTTATTCCCTTTCATCAAACGCCCTAAAATAGCAACCTCTTCTTTTTCTTTTTCTATCGTCGCCTCAAGGCTCTTTGCCTGAAAGAGCAGATATCTGTTGCCATCTACCGTTACATAAGCGCTGGCCAGTTTTGCTGAAATAACATCCTTGGCCAACATCGTACGAATTGCGCTGATATCATCTGCCATAAGTTATCTCCTTTCTTAATTCACTACTACGGTACAATATAATTTTTCCATACATGCTGTCGGTTGGATTTCAAATGTCCACAGAACGGCAGTTTTTTCTTCGCCTTGCGTAGGTACCGGCAAATCATCATCTACAAAATTCTGAATTGCTCTGACACGCTGATATTCTTCAAACAGTGCTACGCCATCTTTCCACAAAGAAACACGCCCATCCGCATCATTCTGTACCTTGCCGAGATAAATCCGGTTAAACAGACGGGCAATATCGATTGCAGCATTATCCAAAACACGAATAACTTGATTTAAAGTGAAATCTTTATTCATTGCTTTAGTAATTTCTGTAAATGTGTTGATGTCTGTCAATACCCGTGTATCTCCAAGTACATTTCCGGATACTGCATCCGAAACATTGTGGAACATGAACATACCTTCGCTGACCGCCTGCTCAAGCTCATACTGTTTGAAGTTTGTATTAACTGTGTATTCACCGTCATAAATCGCGTTCGTACAGCTTGCGTTGATTGCGCATGCTGCTTCTTTCCCGGTAAGCCAATACACCAACGATCCCTTTTCGGCCCCTTCGTCAGTAACATCATTTTTGATAGAAATAACGCCGGGATAATTAACCTTGGTCTTACCGTAAATAACAAGCTGGAATTTCGCTCCGGTATTTTCACGGCACCGTTTTGTGAAATTAATTAACAAAGACTGTATCGTCTCATCGGATCCCGCATATCCTAAAATATTAAAATAATACGGCTCTATGTGTTCAATAAAAGACTGATAATCAGAAACAGCAACTGCTGTTCCGTTTGTTCCTCCCGCAAGAGGCTCTGCTGCTTTTACGGCAAGTGTAGCCGTTTTGTTGAATGTAACAAAGTCGTTATCCTTTAAATCAGAGCTTTTGCTGATATTAGACTGTTTATCTACAGGCTTCATCAGTCCGTCTGTCGTCAAATAAGTATAAACAATATATTTTCCGCTATTATCCGGATCGCTTTGCACAGCAACTGAAATATTATTGCCACGAACCCCCGCATATTTTGCCGTTGCCAATGTGCCTTTGGCTTTTTCCCCTTCACCGTTTAAACGGTAAAAATATCCTGTTTTTAAGTTACTGAATAATTCTCTCAAGGACCTCATCTTGTCGTGGCCATAATCATAGCCGAAAATCTTTTGACAATTTTTCTGAAAATCTTCCGCATCTACACGGAAAACAGCTCCACTTACGCCCCAATCCAATTCAAGAGCCATCGCAGCATAACCGCGGTCTGCAATATCCGTCATCGGACGGTCTTTTGAAATGAAATTAATATATGTACCCGGCAATTTCTTATTTTGGAAAAGCCAGATGCCTCCACCTAATGCCATATGCTACCTCCTTTAATTAATATCCTGTTTGACAGGTTGTCTTAACGTCTCTTTCAATAACTCATCAATCTGAGAACGTGTGTAAAGTTCCCCCTCATCAAGTAAATGTGTCAAAATATCCGCATAGCGTTTGTACTTGGCTGATTTTACAATCGTTACACCATCGAAACGCTCTTCGGACACTGCTTGTTCTTCTTTTTTAACTGCCATTTTTTATAGCTCCTTTCGTTTTTAAGCTCTCCATTTTTTCTGTTTTCTCCAGCTCTTTCAAAATAAACAAGTTGTAGGAAATAAAGAAATGAAGTGCGCCATCAGTTGTGCGGTAGTGCATATCTGTTCCCCTAATGACAGAGCCATCCGAAAGAGTAATATACTCAAGTTCTATAAAGAACGCTTCTGCCATTTCGTGAATTTCTTTCCGGACATCTGAAACTTCATCGGCCGCATTCGGCATGAACCAAATATCAAAACTGTGTTCCTGCCAGTATCTGTTACCTGCTGATAATTCCTGCGACTGGTCAAGCTGCTTCAGATAAAAGCATGGAAATGTAACATTGTTCTTTTTCATATCCACATACACAGGATATCCGGTCAGCTTATGCAGTTTTTTAGAAAGACCTTTGATTACCTCATTAATTATCGTCATGTACTGTACCTCGATAACGCCCTGTTAATATTTCTGCGCAAGATATTTTTTGACTGTCGTTCCGTTTCCTTTTCTGCTTTTTCTGCCATATTCAAGCCGTCTACCCAGTTTTTTACTAACCGTTTTCCAAGAATAGGAATATACCTTCCCGGTTGCTGCCTGTGACCGTCGTTCACATAAGACGCATACGATGCCGTATTGAATACTTTGATTCTGTATTCCTTGCCATCCCGTTCAATGTTTCCGGCATTCCACGAGCGCCTCATGTGTTCGGAATTAGTTGTGATTGTTGTGCCATTCCTTTCAACAGTCTGAATTCCTCTCGTCGGTGTGTTCTTTTTCGCACTGGCAAGATAGACGGATGCCAACTCTTTTACACTCCGCTTTTTTACTTCTTCCATTACGGGAGCATCCAGTTCCGAAATTCGTTTCTTCAGTTCTAAAAAACCTCTGAAATCTATTGTTACATTAGCCATCATGTACATCCCGGTTCACCAAGCTGATTTCTTGATGATTATCGTATATGGCGGGTACACCGGCGGCTTTAAAATGCAGTTTCCTTCCCTGCCGCATTACATCTACATCGGCTCCTGCAGGCACGTCAGCTTCCGGATTTAAAAACAAAGTAACAGATTGCGACATAACGGGAAAACCGTCACCGTTAGTGGTCGGTAAGTTTATGTAAGAAATACGGCAAGGGTACTCTTTAGAAGTTACCCTCGCCGTTTCTACAATCCCCGTTTCCGTATTTACGGTATCTTTCTCTGTAATAATCGTGCAGGTATCCGTATATAAACTTTCAATGGCGTTTCTTGCTCTTACCAACGCAGCCTTCGGAAGCATCCTAAATCACGCTCCTTTGTCCATAACGTAATCAGCGTATCCAGTCTCTGTTCCGGAGAACTCCCGCCAAGCTCAACTGTTGTATCTCCTTCTTTTATGGATTTCACAACGTCGATTTCATCAGCACTTAAAACACCAGACTTGCTCATTTGTAAGAACCTGCCTGCTGTCATTTCATTTGCAACATACTGCAACTCCGCCGGAAGTTCTTTCCGGTTACAGTCGTTCAAAATATGCTGTACTTCTCCGCGGTAGATGTACTCCAATAACGCCATATCCGAATCTTTTACAACGTACCCCGTTGCGCCTTCAATAAGGGTCTTTACATCGTCAATCATAGAATTATCCCTGAAGCAGAGAGAGGATATCCCCTTTTGTATCCGCTCCGGAAATGTCGATACCGTTAGCCTCTGCGTATTCAACGAGCTGTTGTTTGGTCATCTTGTCCAGCGGTATATCGCCGTGCGGTTCAGCACCATCAAGAACAAAACCTTCCGATATCAATTTTTCTTTTTGGAAATCACTTTCCGCGTATTGAACTTCATTCAATCTGATTAATCTATCCACGATTGACCTCCTTATGCTCCGGTATTTACCCACACACCTGCCAATTTGTTTGTCGGAATCCACAGATCGTGATACTTTCTGTAGTCCAATTTCCAAGCATCCGCTTTCTGATTCACATTCGGTTCGAAGATACGAATCTTATCGGTCTTGGAAATAGCAATAGGCGCACGGCGCGAAAGAATAATCCAGTTAATTCCTTTTGCAGAAGTATCGGGTTTGAATCCGCCTGCTTCCTGCCCCCCTGTCGTGCCGTCGTTGAAAACATAAGCAGTCTTCATACGTGCAGAAGGAACGGAGAGAATCGGAATTTCATTATATGTCTTTACCTTGGTTGTAATTTCTCCGGCTTTAAAATCCGCAGTATCCAAATACTTGGTAATGTCTTGCGAATTGTTAAGAATTGTACGGATAGGCATAGACATGATAATAACCAACGGTTCGCCTTCGCCTACAATATCCTGAACTTTTGTAATTTCATCATCCAACTTTTCTAAGATGGTTGCTTTATCCGGAGTAAAAGCGGCGGTCTCGTGCGAAGCCGTTTTTGCCAAAGCAGCAATCTTAGAATAACGGAAAGCATCTACTTCCGGTATAACCTGCAAACGCTGGAATTCACCCATTACAGTACCGGCAGCTGCTACAAAATTAGTTTCGTCAACATCCATTGCGTCTAACTGGAAAGTACGTCCGCGATCTTGTGTCAGTTTGTAATCCGTATATTTCAGAGAAACGGAACCCTGATTAAAACCGGTATCGCGGTCATACTTCGCAAGCCCGCCAACAGAAATCTCCGGCATTTTTACGGTGTCTCCGCCGTTATACTTTACACCGGATGCGTTAGCTTCCATCCAACCGGAAGTAGCTCCTACCAGCATCTGTTTATCCAGTGCCTGCTGAAAATTTTTTGCATATTCAAATGTATTAATTGCCATTATTTATTCTCCTTTTATTTTTTTAAATACCTAAAGCTTGTTCAAACTGCTGTTGTACAGTCAGTTTTGCCGCAGTGCCATTATCGTCGGAACTTGCGCCGGGATGAATCCCGCCTACCTCTTTTTTCTGTCCCTCATCACTTTCAAACAGATAGGCATCCGACTTCTGCAGCTCTTTAATCTTGTCGGAAAGTCCGATAACTTCCCCTTTTTCATCCAGCTTTGCGTCTTTTAAATCCAACAAAGCACGTGCGGCTTTAGTGTTTTTTGCTTTTGCTACGGTTAAGGAATGTTCTACTGCCGCATCAAGCTTCATCTGTGCAAGCTGTGTAGCGTGTTCCGTTTCCATAGTCTTAGCGGCCGCCTGCATTGCTTCAATTTGTTTCTTAAGATCCGCATTACTGTCATTGTTCTTTTTTAAGCCCTCAATCTGTTTTGTTAATTCCCCCTTTTCTTTTTCGGCATTTTTCAAGGCTTCGTTCTTTTCGTTGAACTGAGATTTGGAAACATAATTCTTGCCATAATCCTCGGTAACTTTAGCCACCTGTTCATCAGTCAGCCCCAATGCCTTTAACTCTTCTTTTGTCATGTGTATCTCCTTTCGACTTTTTATCGTGGTTTATCCCCCACACCGGAAATTCCCGTTCTTTTACGCCTACGGTACGGAAAAGGCAATAAAAAAGCACTCATTAAGAGTGCTGTGTTGACAATATTATAAGTCGTTATACACACATTTGTGGAACTTCTAATAGACCACTCTGCCGTGTACAACTTCCACAATGCTTGCATTTTACTTCTAATGAATTTGTAGCTGTTGAGTAGTTTACTATTAACTGCCCCCCGCATTCAGGGCAGATTAATTTGTCTATATTTTCTTTACTTCCTTTAAAAATAATGTCCTCAATCTCATCCCACGACATTGTAATCCCACCCTTTCATCAAAAAGAACCTTTTAATCACTGCGTTAATATATTCGTGACGTTTTTTATCTCCCACTAAATCAAGATTTTTAAACTTTTTACTTTTACAGCTCTTAATCATAATTCTTGCTTCTAACTCTTCATGCAATAGCGTATCCAATAAAGTCTCAATATTCCCGTTAATCTGTCTCCCAATCTCAATTTTACTAACTTTGGTCGCTCCATGCGGTAGTCTAATACCTGTTGTTTTACCCTGTGATTGTATGCGCCCGTTATAAACTGGGTGTGTCGAAAACCGGACTCCCGAAAGCTGATTACTGCAAACTCTATTAATCTGCTCATTATTCGTCGCAAAGCCTCCAGCTTTTAGCGCGTGCAAACGGTTTTGCTCAATCCTTTTTACATATTTATTATACCACTCCTCATAGTTCAAATCACCTTCAGCAAATACTGTTTTCCCTGTTACCGGATCCCTTGCTGCCCTCGTATCATCTGCGCCGTCCGTAATACCATCAATATATGGAATCGTCGTAGAACGGCAGTAACAATGAAACGGCGGCATGGTAATCCCCGGCTTGGCATCTTTCTTATCGAATACCTTTTTATCTAAGTGTTGGCAAATATCTGATGTTTTCATATCCAGCACGGCAAGTATCTGATATTGCTCTACATCAAGCGCATCATATGTATCCAGCATTCCCTTTTCCTGTACATAGGCCGTCTCCGTTTCTACTAACCGGCGGGCATTGCTGAATGATACGTTGAATCTTTTCTGTATTCTGTTAATCAGCGGCGCGGCTCCTTCACCAATCATAAAAGAACGTGTCATTTCCGTCTGCAGTGTATTTATAAGTTGTGCTTTATTTTCCCATATGCGTGTTGAAAAGTCTTTCCCATCTGTCGCCCACGGTTTAGATATGACGGTTTCTATATCCCGCTTTGCTACTTCTCTAAATGTAGAAAATTCTCCTCTCAATTTCTGCGTTTCATATGCCGTTTTATAAACGCTATCTTCATACACATTAGAAAGCAAGTTGCGCATGTTTAGATTTTGTGATTTTGCCAGTTCTTCTACATACCTCGCTGTCTTGATATATAACTCCTGACTTCGGTCAAGTCGCGCACGGATAGATGCCTTATCTAACATTTTGATATATTCCGGCGGTAAATTCTTTTTCTTTGCCAGTTCAATATAGTCTTTGAGTGCCAGCCGAAAGGCTTTCAACTCCCGTGCATTGAGTTCTCTTCGCGCATCAGCAAGCGACATTCCGTTTTCTGCCGCATATCGGTAATACCAATCCAATACTTCTTTACGTAAAGCAGTAAGCGCCTTTATATATTCCTGCCGCATGTCGGTCGTAACTGCTTCTGCTTTCCACATCTGTTGCCGCTTTAATCTCTCAAAACGCGTTTCCCAGTAGCTCATTTTTCTGTACCATCAAGCTCATTTGCCGCATAATCGGGCATAAGTGCTTCTGCATTTTCCTGTTCAAGCCGTGCCAGTTCTTCTGCTGTATCTTTAGTCCACGGATGGTTTGCTACAATCGTTTCTTTACTGATAATTCCGACAGAATTTTTGCAGTTTTGAATAACTTCTGATTCGTTAACCGGAGTATCCCGATTAAAGATAAATTCCACTTTATTTTTAGCGGAATCCGTGCCATTAATATTCAAAAATGTTTTCACAAACCACATCAACTGTTCCAGACTTGCTTGGAATTCCATCTCCATATTATTGGCATCTAAATCTATATCGCTGTAAATAGAGCGGATATTCATCTGATTAGGATTGTTTGCCATCCGGTCGTCTTTCGAATCAAAGCCGTGTCCGTTTTCTATAATCGCCTTTTTTAACAGCTTGATAATCAAATCATAGTTGTCCGCATTGACTTCGATACTGAGTGTCCGCACATCGCCTTTTCTATCTTCCGTGCCAACTTTGATTACGCCATAAGCAATTAAATTCCGCCGGAATTCGGATAAGTCTTCTCCCTCGTATCCTTCCAAAATCAAAATAGTACTTCGGATATCTTCGGTCATATTGTCACTGTAATTACTCAAAAGTTCATTCAGCGCATCCTGTAAACATTTGACCCGACTTATCAGCGGCAGCTCGCGATTATTATATTTAAACGCAACTAAAGGTACTCTGTCCCAGTTAAATGATTCTCCGTTAATCGTAATATAATTTGCATCCGGCTGTTCCACGTCAGGGATAAGTTTTTTGTTTTCCGTATAAATATATCGGCGTATTCCTTCAGTCGTATAATATTCAACTTTCCATATAACTTTTTGTTGTGCGCCCTCATAGGTAATAACTGAATAAATCCGCAAGAAAGAATCAAGTATTTCATGCTCTTCGTCTACCCAAAACGGAATAACTTGTTCCGGATTAAACTTTTTAACTTTAAGCTCGCCATTTGAAATATACGGATGCAAATATCCGATTCCACAGTTCAAAACGTCCACGCCTAAATTCTTTAACCGGCGCCGGAACGTTTGATTAAACACATTATCCAGCTCTTTGCTATATTTTTCGTCTTCTGTTCGTACTTCTAAAGGTTTAGATAACAAATAGCTTGCTTTTTGGTCTACCAGTTCTGCATACCGGTTATCTATGATTCTATTATTTGGTAATCCGGTAACGGTCCTCGTGTTACCATTTGCGTCTACCGCCTGTCTTTGTTTGTTTAAAATGTCGTGGTCCCCATCATAGTATCGTTTACCGGCAAGCATTTGATTTCTTTTCTTTGAATCAAGCCATGCTTGAATCTCCAGCTCTAAAAACTCTATTTCCGTAAGTCCGCTGCCGCCCCCGCGCCGTACTATGTTATTCCACAACGTATTTAAGCTAAAATCCATTATTCACCGCCTACTTTAAAAATTGAATACTGCTGTTTTTCCGTCCGAATTGCTCCATTGCATATCGCATCGCATCTAATAAATGATTGAAATCGTCAATCGGTTTATTCACTTGGTTATCAAATTTATCTTTATCCCATGTGTAATTTCCTATTTCCGTAAGAAAATTATTACACCGTGGATGAATAATAATTTTATAGTCTTGCACGAGTTGTATACCGTTTAAAATGCTGTCCCTGCCTTTTTTAGCAGCTCGGATACGAGTAAGCCCCAGCGCCCGCAGCTGTACAATTGACTTAGGTTCCGCACTATCCGCAATGATTTTCTCTTTGCTATATCCCATTCTGCTGATTTCCGTATATATCATTTCGTTCGTCATTGCTTTCTTATACATCTCGTCAAATACGTAAATTTCTTTACGCACGGTATCTACCAAACCGCAGAACAACGCAGACGGGTCATTGGTATAGCCGAAGTCAAGGCCGAAAGCAGAATGCACGTTTTCCCTTTTCGCAATTTCTGAAAAATCAAATGCCCGCTCTTCCCAGTTTTCGTAAACCAGCCCCTCAACAATTCCCCAATCGCCAAGCCCCGCCACTTGATATCGCCGCGGATTCGTTAAGCGCATACGTTCAAACATATCCCGGTCAGATTCATCAAGAAACTCATTACATCGATAATTTGTTGTTTTGACAAGAACATCTTTATCTGCCCTATCAAAAAACCGTTTTTTAAGCCAGTGCTTTTCATTCCAAGGGTTAAACGTCAATGTTGCCTGCTTAAACAGTCCTGTCGGTACTTCTCCTCGAATAGATTCATCTAACGTATCAAATGCCGCTTCTGATGTAATTTCATAAGCTTCTTCCACCCAAAGCCAACAAAGCACGCCAACGTCTACCGTGATAGAAGTGACTTTTAACGGATCATCAAGCCCTCTGAAAAATATCTTTTGCCCCGTTGGCTTGTAAGTAATTTCTAGCGGACTTTCTTTGCAAATAAAATAATCGTCTACTCCTAAACGCTTTATCGCCCATTTCAGTTGTGTATAGCAGCTGTCTTTTAAAGTTCTGAATGTTTTTCTTACCACCAGTAAATTTGCCGCCGGATATTTCATCAAACTATAAATAAACCATAGCGCCGCAGTCGCGGACTTTTTACTGGCACGACTGCCTTTAATGACACGGTATCTGCCTTTAAAGTTCCAAAAATCTTTATATCCGCCGCCAATAACATCCGGAAGATATATCCGATTGGTCCTACTCATGAATATCACTCTCTCCGGTGATGATTACAGGCACCATTTCAATCTTTGTATCGGCGCCAAACAGATCGTGACGTTTACCCATCAACTCAAGTGCTTTTAACTGGTCTCTTGCAGAAATTTGTTTTTTTATTATCTTTTCTTCGCTGAACCCACCGCCGATACATTCGGTAACGACTACTTCTTCTTTAAGTTCGCCTCTGCCTGCTTTAGACAGCCACCACAGCGCTTCCACTGCAGACATCATGCCGTCTTCAAAGACTTTGTCCTGCAATTCTTTAATACGGCTTTTTATTTCAACATTCTTCAACAATCGCTGACCCATTGAATATGCCGTTTTCTCACTGTATCCCGCTCGTATAGCTGCCTGCGTTGCGTTCAGATTAATCAGATACTCAACGCAAAACTTCTTCTGCTTAGGTGTCATGTCATCACCTCCTTTCGGGCAATAAAAAACCGCCCTTTTCGGACGGCTGTAATTTACAGAGCCTGTATACATTCAAGTACACAGGCTCTTAACTAAGGAGGAAAATATTTCCCAATATTTTCACACTACCATAATAACACCTTTTATAGTGAATTATAATGAATTTTTGTGAACTCTTTTTCTAAATCCTGCAACGCCTTGCCGTGCAATTTATACGTCCAACGTATTGTATAGTTCATTTCAACGGCAATTTGTTCCCACGTCTGCCCCAGTATGTAATACCGGTATAAAATACACCGGCAATCGTTATCATGCTCTTTTTGAATGAGAGCCTTTGCCTTTTCACGCAACTCTATCAATTTATCCCATGCTTGATTGACCTTTTCTGCCTGTCGCTCCAACTTCTCCACGATCTCGTCAAGAGTGGTCAGATGATTTGCTTGTATTTTATCCCCCAGTTTCGGACTGGATATGTTATAAGCCCTACGCCTCAAATCTTCCAATTCCAGCTCGTAAGCTCTTAATAACCCATCTTGATTACGGACACTCTGCAGAAACTCTTTAACCGTCATTCTTCCTCCTGCCTGCTGCGACACATGTCGCATGTAGCTGCCTCCAGTGCGTCTATGCATTCAACCTTGCCTTTATTGTAATGCGGCGACCTGTTTACCATGTCTGCCATCATGCTTTCACCTGCTCCACGTCGTCAACTAAATATCCGTAATCTCTTAAATTATGTTTATCAAGCCAGTTCTGTATAACTTTATTTATATTATGTTCCAGTTCTTCTCTCTGCTTATCTGTGACATCTTCAAGAAAATCATTGTAATATTCGTCGTAAATGTATACTGCGTCACTTACTAAATCCTCAATGATATTATCAATATCCGCTTTCGGCTCAGGTCTTATTAGCCTTCCGACATAGAAACACATGAATGAATCGTCCATTGAATAATTCCCAAAAGACGCAGAATTATGTGATTTAGCATTTATGAGTTCCTTCCGTCCGACATCAATCGCTTCTTCTTTGCTGTGGTACGTGTCGCAAAAATTAAAACGATCTTCATTAAGTCCCAATACCCATTCTTCTCCTTGTTTCATATTCCCTCCAGCTCTATTTCAATTCTCGGATTCTCCCGGTCCACGAATACCTCGTCACTTACAATGTGCAGGTATCGAGGACTGTCGTTTTTTAGAATTTTGATTTCCTGCAGCGCGTCTAATAAAAATTTCAGTCCCGACTTCACGTTGTCCTCATCCCTTCTTTGGTTTGGCTCGTAGAACCATATCCGCATATTAACTTTTCCTTGAAATTCCACGCCTTGTTTCTGCAGCAAAAGCTGTGCCATGATGTCCTGCTGTGTTTTCTGCTTCAGCTTATTGCCCATGTAGAAATTCCTGCGGTTTGCTCCTATGATTTCATTCATCGCCGGGAGTCTGCCCTTGTATACAAGATTCAGCCTTTTCATGCCTCTCCTTTCTTGCTTTAGCTTTTTCGCTTTTCTACCTCATTAACTCGTTTATCTTCCACAGTAGATATACCACCGCCGAAGCAGCTATGACTTGCAGCATCTCTTCCATATCTATTCCTCTCTTTTGGATTCGTCTTCTTTAGTGAGCCGTACTATATGTCGGCCGATTGCTTCCACTACATTCACGGTAACTGCATTTACTGCTTGCTTGTATAATTGTGTGTTGCTGTTAACCGCTGCCGCCTTTTCAAATTGTTCGTTTGTGAACCCTTGCAACCGCCAACATTCTTTAGGGGTTAGCTTGCGTATTCTTACGGTAGGGTAACTTTCCATTAGCACGCCGTGCCGGTCTTGCCCTGTCAGCGTGAACATCGGCTCACCCGGTTCTTTAAATCTTCTTCCGTTTTGACGTTTTTCTATCCTATCCGGCGTTAATGCTGCCATCACTCCGCTCGATTCTCCGCCACGGTTCGATATGCCTCTGTCATAGCGTGCAGTTAGACATCTTGCGTGTTCTGTTATTTTCGGATTTTTCTTTGATAAATCAATAAACTTATATAACCCTGTTTTCGCCCCCATTCCTCCGCCTTGACTGGATAGTGTGCAGGATAGCTCCGGTTCATAAACTCTGTCGCCCTGCGAGCCGTCTATTACTTTTTTAAGAGCTCGTTCACTTTTTCTTGCGGTAGGTAATAGTTCTCGGCCACCTCTTTCTCCAAGATGTCCGACAATGTACACTCTTTCTCTATTTTGAGGTACTCCGTAGTCTTTTGAGTTGTATAAACGCCATTGCACAATGTACCCTCGCTTTGCCATTTCAGACGCAACTTTGAAGAATCCCCACCCCGCCTCAATAGATAGCAGATTCTTAACGTTTTCACAGATAATCCATTCGGGTTTATCATCTTCTTTTTCATCAAGCAAGCGCATAATTTCAAAAAATAGTCCGCTCCGTGTTCCTCGTCCGATTCCTTTTTGTTTTCCCGCAATGGATACATCTTGACAAGGGAATCCGAAGCTCCAAAGAGTGGCAGTTGGCAATTCCCATCCTCTGCATTTTCGTACATCATCGCTAAACCACAGTCCTTTCGTATCATAAATCGCTCTGTAGGATTTTTGTGCGTATTTATCGGCTTCGCACCAGCCTACACACTTCATACCTGCCTTTTCAAACCCCGAGTGAAAACCGCCGATTCCCGAGAAAAAATCTATAAAAGTAACACTCACACTCACACCTCGCCTTTTCTTAACTTCCTCAATTTTTCTAACATTTCATCTCTTCTTTTATTTCTTCCTCTGTGTCCACTGCAATTTCTTTAACTTTTTTAAGTGTTTTGTGCGAAGCCACCAACAGTAACCGCGCCTACCCTCTCCACCGCAACTATGACCGCCAATGTTATTGTCAAACTCTATTGATACTAAACCCCATTTGGAAATGTTGATAATCGTTCCCACTTCCCCTAATAACGGTTTCCCGTCAATTTCCGGGCAAGTCACCTCAACCCTATCGCCAATTTTTAATTCACTCATATTCTCCTCCTTGAATTATCGACGCTCTGTCCCTCTCAATCAAAACGGTATGTCGTCCTGGTCGTATTCTTTCCTCGGCACTTCTCTCGGTTCGTATTCCGCCTGCCCGAAGTCTGTGAACTTTGTGACCGGTTTCTCTTTTTCCTTGCCCCCTATCGGCCTTGCGATAACGTTTGCGACGACCTCTGTGAAGTAGCGTGTTTCGTCATTTTTCTCGTAACTCCGAGTAGAATATCTGCCTTCCGCGTACACGTAGTCGCCCTTCTGCAGCTCGTTTCCTGCTGCCTCTGCGAGTTTGCCCCATGCCACCACATTCACCCATTCCGTATACTGTTTTTCTTCTCCCTGCGGATCGGTATATTTTCGGTTAACCGCCACGGATAGTCTTGCCGTCGTTTTCCCGCCGTTCGTTACTTTGATTTCCGGATCCTTCCCGAGATTTCCCATAATCTGCACTCTGTTCATTGTTTGCCTCCTTCTATTTGTAATTTATCGCTGATTTTCTGTGCAATTTCGTTAACTCTTCCATCAGCCAGTAGAAGCTCTATCCGGCTTCTCCTTCCGGCGGAGCTTGATTTGCCTTCATACATTTTTAAAAACTGCCCGCGGATCACATCTTCCTCTGTTCCGGCGGTCATGGAAAATAGCGTGTCCAGTCCGATGGCTCTTGCCACCTCTTCTGCGATTCGGTCTTTCCACCGGTATTCTTTCGCCGCATATGGCCCGATTTTTGTGATGACGTGCCTAACCTCGCCCCATGCGTCCGCCCCGGTCAGTTCTTCTTTCCCTTGCGATTGATTGATGATTTTCTCGCATAGGCCACATATTTTCCCCACCGGCGGTGCGTAGCTTGATTCGCTCGTCCGGATAAGTTCTCCAATGGCTTTAGATACTACTACGCCGGGATATTGCCCTAAAAGCTTGCAGTAAACCGCCATCTGCTTATCCGTGAAAGTCGGATATACCGTCTGCATAATCGCCAGTGATTTTTCCGTCAGCTTGTCGTCCATCAAAATGGGATATCCTCCATTTCTCTGTCCAGTACCTGCATCGACCTTTCCAGTGATTCCCGGACCGTTTCATTTTGCCTGTCCCGCTTGCTGTCACGCAGGGGATAAAAGCCCTTCCAGGAATGCTCGATGCCTTGATTTACGATTTCCAGTGCCTTGAGCTCGCTCCCGCCTGATAGTTTATGCAGGCTTTTAAACGCCATCTTAGCTGCCCGGATTCCAAATACTTCCTTTCGTTTCTTTGCCATTTCATTTCTCATGGCTATCCACTCCCGGAGTGCTTCCGCCAACTCCTCATTCTTTCCTGCGAACGAGGCTACAAGCTCACTCCATTCCGGAGACAGATTCTTTTTGCTCTCTCCCTCCTTCCCCTTTTGGGGGGTTAGGGGGGATGTATTTTGGTTACTTGGTTTCTTTGTTACTTGGTTACATGGTTTCTTTGTTCTTTTATGGGCGTGTCGGTCGCTTGTCAGTGCCTTGTCGGTGGCTTGTCGGTGGCTTGTCAGTTCAATGTCAGTTTCCTTGTCACTCTCATAGTTTTTGTCTTGGTATTTACCCCAATTAACTATGGTCACAAGTGTTCCTCGCCTTGTCACTTGCCTTGTCAGAAATCCGAGTTTCTCGAAGCGGTCAATTCCTGTTCTAACATTCCTGATGGAAATATCTTTTCCGGTCAATTTTTTAATTTCCGAATATGATGTTATAAATTGACCGGGATTTAATATTATCGTGTCCCCACAAATGTCATATTTTCTTTCTTTCCAACTGGCCATTAATAGCAGTGTTATTAATATGACTTTCTGTTCCGACTTGCTATTAACCCATATTGGATTCTCTAACAGACTTCTCCATAAGCATATGAACCCTTTATCCTCCATAGCCGTCACCTTGAAGCGCCCGTCGGAACGGTTCTCTTGCGAGAATTAATGAGGATATCCGGCTTGTCTGTGCGTTGTAGTATTCCCTGATTTCCATTTCATCCATCGGTAGGTAATATCCGCCACCCGTTTCCATATGAGAACATATCAGGATGCCGCTTCTTCTTTCTTTTTCTATTTCACTTCTCATGCTGCGGTCGGAAAGGCCGGTGAGCGCGGCGAGCGTTTTACGGCTCACCGCGTTTCCTTTGCCGACGGCGTGCATGGATTTTAATATTTCATGCACCATTCCTGCCACCTTATGCTTTCTTTACTTCCCCGGTTTCCGGATCTGTGTATAAATCTCCGGGCATCGGGATTTCTTCATAGTCTGCGTTCTCTGTCGGTGTGGTCGTTTCTGCATCAATGGTGACCGTTTCATCCGGGAGGTCGGTCATATTCTCCGATATCCCGGATTTGATTGTTTCGTCCGCAGTTACCGCCCGGACAAAATCCGATTTTAATGGCGCGAATTTGAGTAATCTCTTAACCAGTGTTTTCTTGGCCATCGCATCGAAGTCGCTTTGCCACGGTCCGGTGCCGTATGTTTTCGATTTTTTCTTTGCGAATGCCTCCACGTCCTCTTTGCTCATAACTTCAAACCCTACGCCGCCGTTCGTTAATTTGAAAACTGCATAGTATAAAATGACCTCTCCTCTGTCTTTCAGTGCCGGTACGTGCCGGAGCTTCGGATTGAGGCCGAGCTCGTATTCGAATGTGTCGTTCTCGTAAACCTCGTGTGCTTGGATGTTCTGGACCTCTCCCGAGCGATAAGCAAGGTCAATCATGCCTCGGTAGCCCAGTTGGAATTGCACTTCCATCACTCCCCTGTTTCTATAGGGGATCAGGTATGCTTGACCAAGCGGCGTGTTCGGTTCGACCCCGAGCTGGGCCGCTTGCATCATCGACCCAAGGAAGGACTCAGCCGTGCATTCTTGTAACTTTTCATTCCGGCTGTAGGCCGTCAATGCGATGCGTGTGAATCGCTCCGGTGTTATGACTGAAGGGAGCGCTTTCTCGATTTGTGTGTGCATTCTTTTTAAAAGGTCACCCATTGCTTTTACTGGTGATACTTCGTTTTTCTTTTCTGTGATTGCGTTTCTTAATCCGCCTTTGACATTCATTTTTCTGCCTCCATGATTTTTAAACTCATATAATGCATCCACCGCAGATTCGGTCTGCCTGCGGATGTGTGTCCGTATTTAACGAGTACCGACTCATTGATTACGTCTGCTACTTCGCCGATAACCGGCGGCGCTTTCAATCCTATTTGACATTTGACTTTCGTCCCGATTTTCAGGGACCTCAATTCTTCTTTATCCATTACCACACCTTGAGTATTCTTGATGGCTGTCCTACTGTTATCAGGCCGGCCGCTTTGAGTGCCTCATACGATCCTTCATCTTCTTTCTTCACCTTTGCTAAAGAAATACTTTCCCGGCCTTTTGTGGTTTTCCATGTAACTTTTCTGTCACCGATATGGCCTACTTCAAAGTCCCCCATCATTTCCATAAGCTTGTTCTTTTTGAATTGGATGCTTATTTTCAAGGCTTTTTCCGCCTCGTTGTCCATATCCAATGCCTTTATGATTTTTTCTGCCTCTTTCGGAAGCATCGTCTCACTTCCCGGATTCCCTTTGTATTTCATTTTTAGAGCATTGGCACAAGACACAGTGGCGTCTATTTCCGGAGGACGATTCGTCTCAACCATTTCCCAAAACTTAGTCTCTTCATCGATAAGCGCCCGGATATCTTCCTCGTTTCTTTCAATCTTTTTCCATCTTGCATCATTACCGCCTAAAAGAACGGCTATATACCAATAATCGGCGCCCGTCACGGCCATATAATGAAGACATTGGCAATAATAACTATCCGGAATCTCGTCATCTTTCCATTTTTTATACTGGGAAACACCGGCCGTCTTGATTTCCAGTCCTGCATCTTCTCCGGTGACCATTCTGTCTACGTTGGCAATCATGAACGGCTTCTTTCTGTTTTGAATCGTCCCGAGCCGACGGATTTTCTTTCCGGTTTCCTCCTGAAACCAATCGGCAATATTCGCCTCGTTTTTATGTCCCCAGTAAATATATGGATTGCCGGTCAAATCTTCCGGTTCTGCAATTCCCCGTTTTTCAAGCCATAACTGATAGGCCGACTTGTAAGGGTTGAGTCCCATAATCACGGAAGCATCAGAACCGCCGATTCCCTGATTTCGCACGGCTAACCACTTTTCGCGGTCCTCCGCTTCTTTAACTGATAGAATTAAATCGCAATTTGTATACATTAGTTTTTCCTCCTTAGAATGTGTTATACTGGAGGCGGAAGATGTTCTACTTTTTCCGCCCGGACGATAGATAATTGCCGTTATCTGTCGTCCTTTTACATTTCATAAAGTTCTCCGTTGTACCAGTCAAATGTTTGTATGATACGTGCCTTTGCAAATCCCCATTCACATAAGCAACCTCTGCTGCTTTCCCATTTCCCGGTAAGAATCAGGTAGTCACACTTGCTTAGCAGCTGCAAGCAATCTTCAAGTTGAGTAGTGTATGCATTTTTCTCTTTTGAATATTTTTCATAAGAAAAAACTGTAAGAGGATTCAGTAATATCAAGCATGGGTGCCTTTGATGAATCCGTTCGATGATAACTTTGCTTTTTGCGATATTTAGCTTTTTACCATTGAACGGGTGTGCTACATATGCTATTCCGTCAATCATTTCTTCGCTCATTTCCTCATCTCCGTTCAATTTCATTAAATTTATTCAGGACTTTTAATAAAACGGTTTCCGTTATTGCCTCGATGTAAGCACGTGTTCTGTTCCCGTGTTCATCTGCTTTTTTATAACTCTCGTCAGATTCTTTTAATTGTTCCTTTATCCAGTTTTCAAACTCTTTCATTTTCTCTTTATTGGTCATTTTCTCGCCTCTCTTACTCTTACGACTACGATTCGCCCCGGCTGCAACTCCGCCGGATCCGTTATGTTGTTATCCCTCATTGATTGCCACACGAGTTTTCTTAAATCTTCTTTATCAGTGGCAATTTCGGAACAAATCCCCCATAGGGTTTCGCCCTCTCTTACCTCTTTTCTGTATTCGATTAATTCGTTACGCCCTGCGAATAAGTAATCTCTCGCAAGGTCGGCGTTTACCGCTACGCCAGCCGCAAGTGTGCTAATGGCAATCATGATTGTTACTGCTAATGATTTATTCATGCCATTCTCCTTTTCTTAATGACAATGTCTGCAACTTGTGAGCTATGTGTTTTCATTCCGATTCTTAACTTGGCGCGGTTCGTTGCCCATTCCTCTAATGCCCGGTAAGTAGATATCTTCTTGCTTCCTACGGCAAACACAGGGAATGTAGGGTCGTTTTCTGCATAATCCCGCACCTGCTTTGTTCCGATGTGCAGTATTTCTGCTATTTCATCCGGGACAAGTCCTATCTTTTCCATAATTAACACCTCTTTCTGTTGTTTTGCTATCCACGATCACCTATAATTGGCTTAGAAAAATTGCCTTTATGGACATCTTGAAAATGGTGCAAGAGTTGATCTCGTTGCGCATCAATCTCAGCTAAATCTTTGTTTAATTTCCGTAAAGCACCCGGATACTTCTGTTCCACGGCGTAAAATAGGATTCGTTCCTGACACAAGTTCGTCGAAAGATTCTGAATAAGCAATTTCATTTCAAGAACCTCATTACCGTGAGGCTCTTTTTTCATAAGTTCCTTAAACTCGTCGACCGTACATTTGATTTCCACTTTCCTCACCTCTCTTTCTTTTGGTCTTTGTACTCATTTCTTGTTTCGCATTTCACCCTCCCCTATAATTAGTTTGGAAGGAGGTGTTAAATATGAGTACTGATTTTTCAGGATTTGACAAACTATCTCAAAAGCTGAAAGAAATACAGCGTAATGCGGAAAACTTGTCAAACAATGGTCAAGTTAGCTTCAAAGATCTTTTTACTGAATCATTTATGCTAAAGCACACCGGCATGCAATCTATGAGTAAATTTCTGGAAGCGGGTGGCTTCCATGTGAGATCTACGAAAGATTTTGAAGAGATTCCTGATGATGTCTTTGATGAACACGTTCAAAAATTCAGCGATTTTAATTCCTAGAAAGCTATGCTTGACAAAGCAGTTGAAGAATATACCATTAAGAAATTAGGATTTTGACTTTAAGGGTGGTTCATTAGCAGATGAACTGCCCTTTTCAATCTTTTCACTTTTTTCAACTCCCGTTTGAGCTTTTTTATTTTCTTAATAGCTAAGTCGACATCTGAAGTATCAATAGGTATTTTGACCGGTTCCAAAACCATTTCTTTCACCTCTCTTTCTTTTTAATTAATCCACGCTCCTTTATAATGAAATCAGAAAGGGGGTGAATACTATGAAACAAATCTATGCATGTCTTTGTGGTACCTGGGTTAACCTTAGTGCCTCAAACGCAACTGTCGATGACGGAAACCCGGTAAGCACCTGGTGGAAAGAAGAAGGCGATAAACTCTTTGAATATAATCACCTTAATATTCAGTACGAGGGAAAGAATTACCGTATACATCCGTCATTCATTCAAGTTGTTACCGAGTAAATTCCATATCAAACCGTTTCTTTATCGATTCACAGGATAGGTCATCAAGTGCCAGCTTGTTGGCCTTTTCTTCATATTGACGGTCAATAATATCCCGAATACGACGCCATTCCCAGGCTTTCAATCCTTTTACCAATTGCTGTGTAAGCGCTAATTTCTCTTCCATTTCCTCACCTCTCTTTCTTTGTTTTGATTTCTAAACTTCTGGTGTAAAAAAATATACTGGTATATCTTCTTTTGATATACTCAAGACTTTTACACTTTCTGCTATTTCAGCCTGTGTGAAATCACGTTGCGAATTAAGTTTTGCCGCAAGAGACGACCGGCTCGTGCCAATAGCTCTCGCATAATCTTCACGTGTTAATCCCATTTCCGCAAGCCTCCCAAACAACTTATTATATTTGAATTTATTCTTCATTTTTAACACCTCCTCTCTTTTTAAGTGTAGTATTTCTACACTTTCAATTTTGATTATACTTTTCGCTCATTATTGTGTCAAGTAGTTTTCTAAACTTTATTTTCAATTTTTGCATTATCTTGTTGTGTTTTCAGAACAATGTGTGTATAATTTGGTTAGCGGGAGGTATTAGTATGGAAGAATTCAAAAATCGATTAAAAGAGGCACTTGAAAAAAGAGAAATGCGCCCAGTTGATCTTTCTGAAAGAACCGGTATTTCTCGGAGTGTAATTTCTTCTTATTTGGCAGGCCGATGGAAAGCAAAACAAGACAACTTATATTTAATATCTAAGGCCATGAATATTGACCCCGCATGGCTTATGGGCTATGACATTTCTATGGATGGAACGCCAACTAAAAAACATAAAGAATCACCAGCTCCGAAGGGAACACATAAGCCGCAATTTAAAAAAGTCCCAATGATGGGATATGCAGCAGCGGGACAGCCTTTGGAAGATATTAATCAAGATATTAACTTTTTTGATGTAGAAAATAAATACGATGTGGATTTCTGTATCACGGTTAGAGGCGACAGCATGATAAACGCTAATATCAACGATGGTGATATCATTTTTATAAAATCCATGTCAGAGGTCCCGAACGGGAAAATCGCCTGCGTTGAAATCGATAATGAAAAGGTTTGCTTAAAACGATTCTATAAAAATGAAAACGGCGTTATGCTCGTATCTGAAAACCCTGCTTATCCGCCAATGAACCTTAACGAATCTAATACATATGACGTCAAGATTTTAGGCCTTGCTGTTTTAAAACAATCAGAAATCCATTAACCACTCCCTTACTAGCTGAGGCACTTTCAATATGAAATTTATACCTATTATTTTTATATGTATAGTTATTTATTTTCTTTACAGATATTTCAAAAATAAGCGAAATATAGAGATTTCGCATTCGCGAATAATCAGAAACAGTCCCACTATCGATGAAGATGTATCATATCCAGTAAATTCTAGAAAATGCACAATGGTTTTTAAATCTAGAGTATGGGATTGGGATGAAAATATGCAGTGCCCTGTACATGATCCTACACTTGATTCGGCTGTTGCTAAAAACTTAACAAAAACAGAACAATTGTTTTTTGACACATTAAAAGAGTTGTCAACGATTTCCAATCTTCAAGGAGCATATGAAATATCTAGAAATAGTGGAGGTATATTTTCGGTAAATTATTCTGATGAAACCTCACAATTATATGTAGGAAAAGTTTTCTTTACGGACCCATACTCGGAATATGCAGTTGTTAAAAGCGGAGCGACCCGAGCTTCCCGAGTATTTAAATCTCGTCAAGAAGCTATTTTATACATAGATAACCATAACAAAGGGAACTATATAATAGAAGAAAGAAAACATCCTGCTTGTAGATACATGCAAGTTTTGAAGATAAAAGCACGCGCAAAATCTTTAGATGACATAATTTGTGTTGAAATTGTAGATAAGCCTTTATCAGTTTATCTTTCCGCACTTAATGGGTGGATTAAATATATAAAAAACTCAAAGATTTGATGCTTGTTACTACTCTTGATATAAGGCATTATTCGTTATATTTTCTTTACACCTATTTCAGACAATATAAAAATCCCGTCATTCTGCGGCAACAGAACAACAGGAAAATGTAATACCCACGCAAGGGCTGATTACTATTATATTATAGCATAAACAGCCCTTATTAATCCAAAACGTGCCGTTAATAGAAAGGAGACCTTTATGTTTTGTAGCAAATGTGGAAATCAAATGACGGATGATAGTAAATTTTGCCCGCAATGTGGAACGCCAGTGTATTACGCTTCTAAACAAAAAACAGAAAGTATTAATTCTGCATTTACAAAAGAATTAAATGGCGTAACAATTGACTTATTTGATTTGGCTTTGACCTATAAGCTTTATCAAAAAAGAAACGATGTAATTAATGCGTCTAAAGCACTTCGGCATCAAACCGATTGCAGTCTAAAGGAAGCTGTTTCTTTTATATCGGATATCAAGAAGAATGATGAATTAATGCACGCCGTGAAAGTACATATAGCAGAGCAAACCAAACGATTTGAAATTGAAGAAGATCAGCTTAAAACAACCGGAGAAGTATATTGCCCTAAATGCCATTCGAAAAATTTACATATAGATACTAAGGGTTATAGTCTTGCTAAAGGGCTAATTGGAAATTTTATTGTAGGCCCTGTAGGTTTAATTATGGGAAAACATAAATCAAATAAACTGAGATATAAATGTATGGATTGTGGTTATGCATGGCATGATTGATTTCACAAAGTCGTTGAGATTCGAGGAAAGTTATAAAAGGAAAAATATTATATTTTTATAAACTTTATTTGCTTTTTTCTTCACTAATACTGCTATTTCATATACAAATCTCATCAACTTCAGTTGACATCCATCTATTTTTTACACTATAATGGAGACACACTAAGAAAGAGCGCTGTCATCTCTACGGGGACCAGCGCGGATAGAAGTCCTCCATTATACGGAGGACTTTTTTCTTTGGATAAGAAAGATTTTAAACCCCTAGATGAACAGGTTCGGCTTTTAAAAGACAGGAAACTTATTATTCATAATGAATCTGACGCAAAACTATATCTTTTAAGTAACAATTATTACAATATCATAAATGGGTACAGCAAATTTTTCCCTCTTCTTCAAGATACTTATACAAATAAAACCACGTTTGATGAAGTAACTAAGCTATATTTATTTGACAAAGAACTCAAGCAAGCTTTTTTTAAAGCCACTATTGATGTAGAGTCTCACTTAAAAGCTATTTTTGCCCATCGCTTTGCCGAGAAATATCCCCACCACGCCTATGCATATTTAGATACACATGCTTATGACTCCGGTAAAATCATCGAGGTTAGCGAAATGATTTCTCGCTTATCCAAAATTATAAAAAAAGAAAAGCGATATAATACAAGCATTTCCCACTATATAAAAAAATATAACAATGTCCCCATCTGGGTACTGATGAATTATTTAAATTTCGGTGAACTGAGACATATGCTTTTATTAGTTCCGGTCAGCCTTCAAAATACAGTAGCTAAAGACGTATCAGGATTTATAAAGCAGCACATTTCAAACCCGGGAGTTTTCCCGCCGGAAATTATGTTGAGTTTTCTTTCTAATATCAATGACATACGGAATGTATGTGCTCATAATAACCGACTTTTGAATTTCCGGTGCAAAACACAATTGAAGCACTGGGCACCCCTATATGATAAATACAATGTTCCAAATGACGCTTCTCACAATAATGTATATACTACCTTCTTAGCTACCCAATGTTTTTTAAGTAAAATCGAGTATGCTGCTTTGCATAATAAGGTCCGCAAATTGATAAACGGTCATTTAAAAAATCATCTGCACTCTGTCGATGTAAACGATATATTAAAAACACTTGGGTTCCCTGCTAATTGGCATATTGATACTGCAAAGATAGATACCACTAAAAGTACTCCCTTTTAGCTTATTGGCAAAGTCATTGGAATCAGAGGGAAGTTGTAATAATTGTCCTCAAATTATTTCCATCAATATAAATCCGCTCAGAAAGAATAACTCCATCAAACCATAAAAAATAGTGGAGTTTATACTGCTACACCACTATTTTTTAGAAAATGTTGGAGATAAAAAATTAGCACCACTATTTTTTAGAAAATGTTGGAGATAAAAAATTATGAAAAATAAACCACTAAAGACAGTTTTTCATATCAATACCGATTTATATGAAAAATTATATGAGCAGAGATTTACCAGTCCATACACGCAAAAAATAGGCATACACACTAAACCAAATACCAGGGGACAACTTTGGGAAATGTTTTGCTGCCTGACAGATACCATGATGTTGTCGCAAGAAAGAATTACGGAATTAACAATTAAGCTGGAACGACTTACTCAGCCTTTGCCGCACATTGCTATTAATCAATTTTTTACATCCTGTTTAAGAGAAGAAATAAAAGCCACAAATGATATTGAAGGGATTCATAGTACAAGGAAAGAAATTGATCAGGCAATAGAACAACAACAAAATCCGGAAGAAAGAGTAAACACACGCCTATGGGCAATTGTTAATAAATACCAAATGCTATTAACTAAAGAAAATATAGCTTTTTCCACTTGCAAAGATTTGAGAAATTTCTACGATGAATTTGCATTAGATGAAGTTGTAAAAGATGACCCCCAAAATAAGCCTGATGGTATTTATTTTAGAAGTGGTCATGTCGCTGTATCGGATGGCTTAAAAGATATTCACAAGGGCTTATTTCCAGAGAGCACCATAATAGCAACAATGAACAAATCTTTAATTCTTTTAAACAATAAAGATATACCTATTTTATTAAGAATCAGTCTATATCATTACTTATTTGGCTATATACACCCGTTTTATGATGGGAACGGACGTACATCACGCTTTATCACATCCTATTATTTATCTCATAATATACACCCACTTCTTGGTGTACGATTATCCGTAACAATAAAAAAAGCAAAAAGAATTTATTATAAACTTTTTGAAGATGCGAACGATTTGTTAAATAGAGGAGAATTAACATATTTCGTTTTCGGATTTATGAAAATAATAGAAAAAGCATTACAAGAAACCATTGATATTTTGTCTCAGAAATCAGATCGATTCCATTCATTACAAAAAGAATTGAAAAATAAAGACATAAAAAAATCAGACAGGAAGATATATTATATTTTGTTACAGGCTTCACTATTTTCTGATCATTCCGGAGCGACAATAAAAGAAATCGCAAAAACATTAGGGCAACATGAAAATACGGTACAAAGGAATTTACAACGACTTCAAGATGAAACTGATTATATTATTGTGCATAAAGGCCATCGAGCATATCGATATGAATTAAACTTGGATAATTTCTTTAGATAATTTGATTTAAATCCAAGCAAAACGTCAACTTATTTTGACATCTTATGACATATCCAAGCAAAACATCATTTCTCTTGGATATAAATGGTTATCTCCAAGCAAAACGTCAACTTATTTCCAATATAAAAATCCCGTCATTCTGTTGCAGCAGAACAACGGGAAAATGTAATACCCACGCAAGGGCTGATTACTATTATATTATAGCATAAACAGCCCTTATTGTAGAAAGGAGCTGTTTTATTATGCCCAAAAGAAAAGACGGACGATATGAAGTCACTATCCAAATTAATGGTAAACGGAAGCACTTTTTAGGCCGCACGCTAAAAGAAGCAAAAGACAAAAGAGAGCAATATATAGAAATGCAAGAAAAATGCCCTCTTGCTGAAAAAAAGATATTACTCAAAGAATGGATGAGCGCATGGCTTGAATCGATAAAGAACAATATCTCACCGGTGACACATACAAATTATTACTACACAATCAAAAAATATATTACCGATGCTCCCATTGGAAACATATTGCTTATTGACCTCACTCCGGCCATGTTTCGCACCTATTTCGCCGATTTACTGACGGAAAAATCTCCACGGACTGTTAATAACTTGCACACAATTCTACATGCAGGACTAAAACAGGCCGCAGAAGACGGCGCAATTATGGTCTCTCCTTTAACGAACATCAAGCATGCTAAAATGCCGAGAAAAGAACTAAAAACACTCACTAATAATCAGATACGACAGATGATAGAATTACTGCCCGAAGAGTGGATGAAATGCTATTTCCGGATTGCTGCCTACACAGGACTTCGAATGGGAGAGATATCCGGACTGGATTATAAAAAAAGTTTTGATTTCAAAAAAAGCACACTGACCGTACTTCAATCTATCGTTAAAGTCGGAAGAGAAGAAACAATATCAACTGATCTAAAAACAAAATCAAGCAGGCGGACGATATCCGTCGATAAAAATACTATGCAAATGATTCATGCACAAATATCAAGGACTCTGCAAAAGAAGTTATCAACTCCTCATTTCAAAGACAACGGACTACTTTTCTGTCGTGATGACGGTTCACCAGTTAGAAGAAATCACATAGAAAAGATATCAAGGCGTGTATTTAAGCTAATGGAGTTGCCGGGGATGACCTTTCACAGTATCCGCCATACGCACGCCACCATGCTATTAAAATCAGGCGTTCATCATAAAATTGTCCAATACCGTTTAGGTCACAGCTCTTTCCAAGTCACAATGGATATTTATTCCCACGTGACCCCCGAAATAGAATCCGAAGTTATACATGTTTTAGACCGGATTATCTGACGACACTTTTGACGACACTTTGTATTTTTTTCTATCATTTTATGCCAAATTAAGCCTATATTTTGTCAGAGTTTATCGCATTTCTTGAATCATACCTATAATTGGAAATCATGTTGCCGGCGAATACCGGCACGGGGGTTCGAATCCCCCTCTCTCCGCCATAAAGACAGATACCATCGGTGATTTCACCGATGGTATT
>QWCQ01000292.1_pt1 | contig 39047 bp, 37 predicted proteins | sample 1972701 | NCBI WGS metagenome assembly QWCQ01 (sample SAMN09866704, study PRJNA288562) | Human gut metagenome isolate pre4_stool, whole genome shotgun sequencing... | reverse complement strand
TATGGCAGAGATGAACCGCTTGGAAAAAAAGAAACAGCAGGAACGTCTTGTTGCTTAGTAGTACAGATGAATTTACTACTAATTTACCACTTCTGACAGTCAATTCATGAGGAAATATATAAGGAAACGTGAAGTATCTTCCAACAGTAAAAATGCTCGAAGCCCTTTAGAATAAGGATTTGCGAGCATTTAATGAGATTTAAAAGGATAATTAGAAATCTATGTTTTGTTTATATACAAATAAATTATAGAAAAGAAATACGAGATAATAGAGAAGGAGGAAGACATGAAATTTTTACACACGATGATTAGGGTTAAAGACCTAGAAAGATCAGAAAAATTTTACAAAGAAGCACTGGGTTTTGTTGAATCAAGACGCAAGGATTTTCCAGAAGATGAATTCACACTTTTGTATCTAAAGTTAGAGGACTCACCTTTTGAATTAGAGTTAACTTATAACTACGATGGAAGAGATTATACAATAGGTAATGGATACGGTCACATTGCAATTTCTCATCCAGATATAAGATCCTTTAGAGAAGAATTAAAAAATAAGGGATGCGACGTAACAGAGCTTAAAGCTCTTTCTGACAAGTCAGATTCCTACTTCTTTGTAAAGGATCCAGACGGATATAAGATTGAAGTAATTGGAGAAAAAAATAAATAAAGAATAACCACCTTGTGAAATAAAATTTAAGTGATCTACTCTAGTTAGTTTTTAAGTTCAACTTTTGGGGTCAGTTCAAATTCATAAGGTGTTTTTTTTTTTACATATTATTTTTTAATTTTGAATTTAATTTTTCTACGTCCCTTTTGAAAATTGTGTATTCAATAAACCAAATAGCAAGGTAGATTAAAAAGTAAGTAGTAAAGAATATTGACAAGGCTTGAAGGGATCTTTGAAACCAAAATAACTTATAACCAACAAAGCTTATTGTAAAGGCAGTTAAAAGGAAGTGGATGATTGTCCTTTTTAAAATAGAAAATTTTTCTTCTTTCCAAACAAGAGATGCAAGACTAAAAACTATGCCAAGAAGTCCCGTAAGGCAGATGGAAGAAAGGCTTGCAGAGAATACAGAAGTAGAACTTTCTATTAAGTCAGGGTTAGCTAGGGTAAAACCCCCATCCAAAAAAATGTAGGACATAAAAATTGAAATGACAAGTAATACAAATTCACAAATTAAAATGCCATTTATAATTTGACTAATAATTTTTTTCATAAAATCACCTCATATACCAAGAGTTTCCTTAATTTTTTTCACATATCTTCGAGAGACAAAGGTTCTGGACTTATTTTTCATAATGACAGAAATAGTTCCCGAATAAGATAAATCAAAGCTATCGACTAAGTTTAGGTTAATTAGTTCAGAATTTGAAATTCGCACAAACTTTTTTAGCTTTAAGTCATCTTCAAGTTGATAAATTCTTTTCTTTATCTGAAATTTTTCATCTATAGACTCAGCAAAAACTTTTGAATCCTCTGTATAAATCCTATAAATCTTGCTGGGATTTAAAATTTTAATCTTCTCGCCAAGATAGGCAAGCAAAATGTTATCAGAATTTTCTAGGACAAAGGACTTAAGCCTTAAAACTTCTTCTGTAAGTTTATCAGTATAAACCACAGCCTTGGGTAACTTAAAATTTTCATTTATTTTAATTTCAAAATCCATTTTCGACCTCCTTTACTTATAATATAAATCATTGTGAAGAAAAGTAAATAAAACTTATCTAAGTGGTCGAAAATTTAATGTAAGTGGAAAAATAAAAGAGTTTCTAAATTCATTTCATAAAAATTACAAAGATAATAAAGGCAATAAATAAATTAAAATTGGGTAAACTAATACAGAGGTGTTTAGATGAAGAAAATTTTATTATATGGGTTAGATATTGAAAAAACAAAAATCACTGAAGAAGTTGCAAGGGACTTTGGAATTGAATTAAATAAGATAAATAAAGAAAACCTAGAAGAGAAGGTTGGAGAACTTTTCCATGAAGACCTAAGCAAAAATGAAAGCCTTGAAGCAGAAGAAAAGCTAATGGTTTTTCCAGACATGGATAGGGAAGAGTTACGTGACTTCTTATTGAGTCTTAAAGACAGAGGAGTTATGGTGGATCACAAGTGTGTCTTAACAAAGACTAATGCAGAATGGACCTTTGGATTTTTAATGGGACACATTGCATATGAGCACAGGGTGGTAACTAAATTTAGAGTACTTGGTGGACTTGTTAAACTTGCCCTTGAAAAACTCGAAAAAGAAATAGACCAAGACCTAAAGGAACTTGTTGATAGGGCTATGGAAAATAGGGACAGAGAACTTGACGAAGAAAAAATCGACAAGGACATAAGAGACTTAAAGGATAAATTAAATATTAAATAAGCTTAGGCCCAGAGATTTCTGGTTATTTTAAAATTGAGTTTATAAAGTGAAAAAAATCAACAGAAAACCTCGATGTTTTATTTACACCGAGGTTATTTTTATGTCTTATTAGGTTTTTATATTAAAATTCTGTTATGTCGTAGATGACCATGTTTTCTTCATGGAATTTTTTATTTTTAACGGCTACTCTTGCTGCTAGGGTATCAAGTGATGTCACTATGTCGATGCCGTATTCTGTAGCCATTCTTCTAATTTTGAATCCGTCTCTTGTTGAGTCGCCACCCTTTGTTGGAGTGTTAACTACTAGGTCGATTTCTCCATTTCTTATTACGTCAAGGATGTTTGGTCTTGGATCGTTAATCTTGCCAACTTCTTTTGCATCAATTCCTGCTTCTTTTAAGAATTTGCAAGTTCCCTTTGTTGCCACAATCTTGTAGCCCATTTCATTCATTGTCTTAGCGATTCCTAAGAATTCTTCCTTGTCGTTGTCATTTACAGTTGCAAGCACACGTGATGCCTTGTCTTCTATTGCAGAGCCTCCTGCCAAGAAGCCTTTGAAAAGTGCTTCGTCAATGTCTTTTCCAACTCCAAGAACTTCGCCGGTGGATTTCATTTCAGGTCCAAGAGAAATTTCTACCCTGTTGAGCTTTGACATAGAGAATACTGGAACCTTAACTGCCATAAGTTTTGGTTCTTTGTAAATTCCTGTACCGCAACCAAGGTCTTTTAACTTTTCGCCAAGCATTGTCTTTGTTGCAAGGTCAACTATTGGAACTCCTGAAACCTTTGAGATGTATGGAACAGTTCTTGATGCACGAGGATTTACTTCTATGATGTAAAGGTCATTTTTGTATTCAATGAATTGGATGTTAATCATGCCCTTAACGTGAAGTGCTTTGGCAATTTTCTTTGTGTAGTCTAAGATCTTATCTTTGATTTCACTTGAGATGTTAATGCTTGGATAAATTGTTATTGAGTCGCCAGAGTGGACTCCAGCTCTTTCAAGGTGTTCCATGATTCCTGGTATTAATACATCTTCGCCATCAGAAATTGCATCAACTTCGATTTCACGACCTACTAGGTACTTGTCAATTAGGACTGGGTTAATTGCATCTCTTTCGAAGGCACTCTTTAGGTAAGTCATAAGGCTGTTTTCGTCATAAGTTATTTGCATACCTTGACCACCAAGTACATAGGATGGTCTAACAAGTAGTGGGTAGCCAAGTTCCTTTGCAGTTTCAAGTCCTTCTTTTATAGTGAATACTCCATGGCCCTTAGGTCTGTTGATCTTTAATTCTTCAAGCATTTCGTCAAACTTTTCTCTGTCTTCAGCCCTGTCAATGTCTTCGAAATCTGTTCCAAAGATATTTACCTTTTGTTCGTGAAGATATTTTGCAAGTTTAATTGCAGTTTGACCACCAAATGCCAAGATAACTCCCATAGGTTTTTCTGTATCAATTATTGATTTAACTTCTTCTTCAGTAAGGGGTTCAAAGTAAAGTTTGTCTGATGTGTCGAAGTCAGTTGAAACAGTTTCTGGGTTGTTGTTTATTGTAATTGTTTCGATTCCCATCTTGATTAAGGCCTTGATTGCGTGAACACTGCAGTAGTCGAACTCAATACCTTGACCAATTCTTATTGGACCAGATCCTATTACAATTATTTTTTTCTTGTCAGAAATTATATTTTCGTCTGTCTTTTCATAAGTTGAGTAATAGTAGGCACCGTTTTTTCTAAAAGGAGATGTGTCTACTCTTCTATAGTTTGGAAGGATCTTGTTCTTAATGCGAAGGTCTACTACCTTATCAATGTCTACGCCAAGAGCAGAAGCAATAGTCTTGTCTGAGAAGCCTAGCTTCTTAAGTTTAGATAATTCTTCAGGAGTCATTGTGTCAAGACTTAATTTTTTAAGATTTTCTTCTTCGTGAACAATATTTTCGATTTTTTCTAAGAAGTAGAGGTCAATGCCTGTTATGTCGTGAATCATTTCAATAGAAAGGCCACGTCTAATGATTTCTGCAACATCAAATAGTCTTTCATCATCAGGGAATTTTATTCTCTTCTTTAATTCTTCAGTAGTCCTTTCTTCAGAAAACTTTGATTCAAGAGAGAATTTGGAAATTTCAAGAGATCTTATACCCTTTAAGAGGGCTTCTTCAAAAGATGAGCCAATTGACATAACTTCACCAGTTGCCATCATCTTCGTTCCAAGCTTTCTATTGGCAAACTTGAACTTGTCAAAAGGCCATTTAGGAATTTTAACAACTACATAGTTACAAGAAGGTTCGTAAGTTTCTATTGTTTCGCCAGTAGTTTCATTTTGGATTTCATTTAGATTTAAGCCAAGAGCAATCTTTGTTGCAATTCTTGCTATTGGGTAGCCTGTTGCCTTTGATGCAAGGGCAGATGAACGAGAAACCCTTGGATTAATTTCTATAACTGCATAATCAAGAGTTTCAGGGTTAAGAGCAAGTTGAACATTACAAGCACCAACAACATTTACATTTTCCACTATATTTAAGGCAGAATTCTTTAACTTTTGTAGAACATCCTTATCAAGACTTTGGCAAGGGGCAACAACTATGGAGTCTCCTGTGTGAACTCCAACTGGGTCTACATTTTCCATATCGCAGACAATAATTTTTTCGCCGGCAGAGTCTCTTATTACCTCAAACTCAATTTCCATCCAGCCACGAATAGATTTTTCAAGAAGACATTCATTTACTGGGCTAAGGCTAAGACCGTGAGATAAAACTTCAACAAGTTCTTCTTCGTCGTAAGCAAAGCCGCCTCCAGTTCCTCCTAGAGTGTAGGCAGGTCTAACAACAAGAGGGTAACCAATTTTCTTTGCAAGTTCCTTACCTTCTTCAAGGCTTGTTGCAATTTCAGATTCAATAATCGGTTCTCCGATCTCTTGCATTGTCTTTCTAAAAATATCTCTGTCTTCGCCCTTCTTTATGGCATCAATATCAGTACCAATAACTTTTATTCCATACTTGTCAAGGATTCCACGTTTGTCTAGTTCAAGGGTCATGTTAAGACCAGTTTGTCCACCCATACCAGCTATTAATGAGTCAGGTCTTTCCTTTTCTATAATTTTTTCAATAAAGGAAATGGTAATTGGTTCGATGTAAATCTTATCGGCAACACCCTTGTCTGTCATAATAGTAGCAGGATTTGAGTTTACAAGAACAGTTTCAACTCCATTATTCTTTAGAGTTTCGCAAGCTTGTGTACCTGAGTAGTCAAACTCAGCAGCCTGACCTATGACAATGGGTCCAGATCCTATTACTAGCGTCTTCTTAATTGAATTATCTCTTGGCATTTTTTTCTCCTTTTTCCAAATAAAAGATCAAACATTCTTAAAAATGGGCAAAAAAAATTTATGTAATTAAATTTGCTCAAAAAAAAATCATGCACAAGGACATGATTAACGTCAGTCCTTGGACTGATTTTTTATTTTTTTATCTTTAACATTAAATCACTTTTTAGATTCAATTGCAAGAACTTTTTATAAATTAAAAAATATTTTTATTAACTAGCTTTGAGGACGTAATAAAATTTTATTTGTGAATTTATATTATTTAATTAAGAAATATAAGCTTACAAAAACTTATAAAGGAGAAGAAGACCTTAGGGTCATAATAAAATATGAGCTAATCAATATTTATAGACTTGTAAAAATTTATGAAGCCGCAAAAATTTATGAAGTCGTAAAAATTTACAAAGTTACAAAAATTTATAAAGTCGCAAAGGATGAAAAAATAGTAGGACTTTATGAAGTAATAAAAGTTAAAAAAGTAGTAAGACTTTGTAAAGTCACATAGGGTTAAGAAAGGCCTCTAGCCATTAAATTGACAAGCAAATCTCCTATTGATATAATTATTTAGATTTTATTCAATGATTAAGTTTTTATCAAATGAAAGATGATGATTATGAAAATTTTACACCTATTAAATTATGTTGGTAGGGGAGGTAGCGAAAGCTACATTAAAAATTTAATAAATACCGGGTCAGATTTTGAACACCAGCTTCTTTACAATATTGATGGAGGTGGAGTCAAAGACTTCCAAGACTTGGGAGTAAAAACTTTCCAATGCCCTATGAAGTCTCCCTTGGATTTAAGGGCATCAAAATTTTTGAAAAATTATGTGAAGGGAAATGGCATAGACCTTGTTCACACACATTTTATGAGAGAAAATGGAATTGCTTTTCTATCCAAGATCCTTGGCATGAAGGTCCCTGTGATAAATACAAGGCACATGGTATCACAGATTTCAAAAAAATCTGCCTTCTTAAATAAAATATTTTTCACAAAGAATGAAAAAATTATTGGAGTTTCTTCTCTTGTAAAGGAAAGACTAATAGATGAAGGTGCCAGGGAAGATAAAATCCTAGTCCTTCCACCACCGATTCCACTGATCAATCAAGTTGAGCCTCTTAATAAGGAAAAAGATGAAAAGTGGATCCTTTCTCTTGGAAGATTTTCTGAAGAAAAGGGAATTCTTTTTTTTATTGATGGACTCAATGAATTATTTAAAGAAATTGATAATGTAAGGGCATTGATAATTGGTTATGGAGACCTTGAAGATCAGATGAAAAAGAAAATTCATAACTACAAGCTCCAGGATAAAATTGAGATTGTTGGTTACAGGTCTAGACCTTTTGATTATTTAGCTGCAGCTAATCTATATGTCAATCACTCTAAGGAAGAGGCCTTTGGCCTATCCATTGTTGAGGCAGGATACTGTGGGGCTCCTCTACTTATAACAAGTAATTGTGGAGCAAGAGATTATTTCAATGAAGAAAATGGATCTGCCAAGACTTTTCAATATGGTAATCTTGAAGAATTTAAAGAAAAAGCCCTTGAGATTTTAACAAAGGATGATCTTGCAAATGGTCTTAAGGTCAATGCCAAAAAAATTTTGGATGAAGATCTAAATCAAGGACAAGTTATTAAAAATATAGAAAGTTTATATGAAGGAGTAATAAGTGAAAGCAGGAAAAATTAAAATTTTAGATATTATTTTTGTAATTTTGTTAGCAATTTTTTTAGTAATTGTATTCAAACAAAAATCTTCTAAAGATATAGATGTGGCTGACACAAAAGTAGTCTTGGCCATAGAAGCAGATGAAACTGAGGTCTTTAACAAGGATGTGCCAAAGATTGGTGACAAGGTTATTGACAAGAGAAGAAACACTGAAATTGGAGTTGTAAAAGATATTCAAGTAAAAGAAGCAATAGACAACCCCATGTCTGAATACACTGGAATAGAAAATGGTAGAGAAAAGGATTCTGCATTTATTTCAATGAGATTTTTAGTAAATTCTAAGGCTAATATCAAGGATGATGGTATTTATATAGATGGATTTAACTATCTTCTTGGTGATGAGTTAACTCTTACTATTGGCGATTTACAAATTTATGCAAAGATTAAGAACCTTGAGGTGAATAAATGAAATTAAAATTTAAATTTATAGATTTATTTATAATACTTGCCTGCATTGGGGCTGGAATTCTTTTTGTTAATAGGATGAATCTAGCAGATGGACGTAGTCAAGTCCTACAAAATGATGAAAAGGCAGAGATAACTATGGCAGTTCCCTTTATTGAAAGTGAAATAATTGATCACTTAAAGGTTGGGGACCCAGTTAAGGATGTTATGGCAAATAATCCTATTGGAAAAGTTAAAAATATTGAAGTAAGTGAAATTGATCCTAGGGACTTTAGCTTTGAAGGGAAGGTTCTTAAATTTGATGACCAACTTTATAAGAGAGCCATTATAACTATTGAAACCAATGGCAAGAAAACTGACAAGGGAATCCTAATAGGACAAACAAATTATTTCACAGGACAAACTAATACCTTTGGAGCTGGACTAGTAAAGCTTTTTAACGTAAGGATTTCTGGCATAAAGTATCTTGGTGAGTAAAATGACAAAATTTTTTGACTTGCTTAGATTTAATTTAGATTACAATGCCTGGGACGAGTCTCTAATAAGAAAGCTTCTACTTAGGATTCGCTTATTCTTTGAAAATATTTTTGTTAAAATCTTAGATTTTTTAAAGGAAAAAAGTTTTTTATTTGGACTTTTAGAGAGCCTATCAGGGCACATAAATATAATAATTGCCCTTAGTCTTATATTTATAAGTATAGTTCCCTTTAACTTGTGGTCCAACCTTTACTTATACCTAATTGTTTTTATCTTGTGGATCTTAAATTTATATAGAAAGGATGATAAAAAAAGACTTGCCTTTGATGACTTCTTAGTTTTATTTATACTTACAATAGGTCTTTCTACAGTCTTTTCAATTTATCCAAGATTAAGTCTTAAGTATGCAGTAAATTATTTTTCAATATTTTTATTTTATGCAATTTTTATTAATAACATTAGGACTCGCAAGGATTTATTTCAAATATTGACTGCCCTAACAGTGGCCACTCTACTTGTAAGCTTTTTTGGACTCCTACAAAAATTTGTAATTGGAGTTTCTGTTGACCTTTCACAAACAGATACCTCCATAAGCCAAGAACTAAGTGGAAGAATTTATTCAACTATGGGTAACCCTAACGTCTTGGGAGAATACTATCTCTTGACAGTGCCCCTAATAGTTGCTAACTTTTTAAAAAATGAAAACAAGTATATAAAAATTCTTTCAGCCTTTACAATTTTAATTTCCATGTTTGTCCTTTTGACAACTGGATCAAGGTCTGCTTGGGCATCCTTTGCCATTTGTGTTTTTGTATTCACCTTGCTTTACAATCCAAGGCTATTACCTGTATTTTTTATGCTTGGCTTGATTTTATTTTTCTTCTTGCCAGGAAATATACAAATAAGGCTTATGTCAATCTTTAATAAGAGTGACTCTTCCATTAACTACAGAAAATATATTTATGAAAGTGCAAATATAATGAAGAAGAATTTTGCAAAGCTAGGCGGGGTAGGACTAGGCAATGAAGTCTTCCAGGCTGCTTTTGAAAACTACAAGGCACCACAACTAACTAAGGTAGCCCACTGTCATAACCTCTATCTTCAACTCTTGATAGAAATTGGAGCCTTTGGACTCTTCTTCCTAATAGGACATATTATTAAGTTATTTTCAAAAATCTTAATTAATTTTAAAGAATTTAGAGAAAAAAATCCTGCTATTAGCCTTGTTCAGTATGGAGCCATAGCAGCAATATGTGGATTTATGGTAATGAGCTTTGCAGACTATACATGGTTCTACCTAAGAATTGTGAGCTTATTCTTTATAAATCTTGCAATTTTAAAAGCTTCATTAAATATAGAAAATTAATTTTTTGTAAGGTTAAGTAGTTGTAAGCCAACTATTTAACCTTATATCATATTTATATAAAATGCAGGGTAAAGAAAGGAAATAATTTGAACAATAATAAAAGTAAGATAGAACTCTTTATAAAAAGGGGGAAGAACAATGATTAAGGTTCTCCATTTAATATCTGGTGGAGATAATGGTGGTGCCAAGACCCATATCTTTAACTTGATGAAGGGACTTGAGGGCAAGGTAGATGCCAAAATCATCTGCTTTACAAAAACTGAATTTTATGATGAGGCAGTGGAAAGAGGAATTGACATAGAAGTCTTTTACCAAGAAAAAAGATCAGACCTTTCTGTTGTTTCAAAAATAAGAGACCTAATCATAAATGAAAATTATGATTTAGTCCATGCCCATGGTGCTCGCGCCAATTTTATTTGCATGTTTCTCAAAAATAAAATTGACATACCAATGTTAACTACTATCCATTCAGACTACAAGCTGGACTTCAAGGACAGCTTTTACAAAAACTTAATTTTTACAAGCCTTAACAAGCTTGCCTTAAAAAAGTTTGATTACTACATCTGTGTAAGTGATACCTTTAAGAGGATGCTTATAAAGAGAGGCTTTAAAAGAAGAAATATTTATGTTCTCTACAACGGGATTGATACTGAAGAAAAGATTGACTACCTTCCAAAGGCAAGCTTTTTTGAAAAGTACAAAATAAATTACAATGGCGAGCTAGTTGTTGGAATTGTTGCTAGACTTGACAAGGTTAAAGATCATGAAACTTTTGTAAGAGCTTGCAAGGAAACCCTAAGTAAGAATACAGACATAATCTTCCTAATAGCTGGTGGTGGACCAGAAAAAACAAGGATTGAAGAACTCTTAAAGGAATATGAAATAGAGGACAAGGTCCACTTGCTTGGCTTTGTCAAGGATAAGTACAGCCTCTTCAATGCCATAGACGTTAATGTACTCACTAGTATTTCTGAATCCTTCCCTTATGTAATCTTAGAGGCAGCTCTTTTAAAAGTTCCAACACTTGCAACAAGAGTTGGGGGAATACCAAAAATTGTCATCGATGAAAAGACAGGATTTTTATTTGAAGTTGGAGATTCAAAAAAACTATCTGAAAGCATTTTAAAAATCTATAATGACAGAAAACTTTTAGAAGAACTTGGTGAAAATATAAATAGTTTTGTTAAATCAGATTATTCACACAATGCCATGGGAGAAAAACAATTTGAGATTTACAAGGATATTTTAAAGAAGACAAATCCTCAAGAAAATAATAAAACAGAGTGATCTTATGAAAAAAATTGTAGTGTCAGGATACTTTGGCTTTGACAATTCCGGCGATGATGCCATCTTAAAAGCCATGGTAGATGATTTTAAAAAATTAAATATTGATTTAGAGATGACAGCACTCTCAAACAATCCTGAGAAGACGAGACAGGTTTATGAAATAGGAGCAGTAAATAGATTTTCTTTTAGTGAAGTTCGTAGAGCCTTAAAAGATGCAGACTTGCTCCTGTCAGGTGGAGGATCACTTCTACAAGACATAACATCAACGAGGTCTATTATCTACTACCTTTCTGTTATTATCTTGGCGAAATTCCTAAGAAAGAAAGTATACATCTATGCCAATGGTATAGGGCCAATAGATAAGAAATCAAATAGGATATTGACAAGGTGGGTCCTCAACAGGGCAAACTACATCACCCTAAGAGATGACTTGTCCTATAAGTTTGTGAGAGACTTGGGAGTCACAAACAAAAATATAGAAGTAACAGCTGACCCAGTCTTTACCCTTGAAGCAGCAGGAGAAGATAGGGTTGAAGAAATCTTAAAAAGTGAAAATATTAAGATCACAGACAAGACTATAGGTTTTTGTATAAGGGATCAGAAAAATATTGACGAGATAAAAGACAAGTTTGCAGTAACAATTGATAAACTCATAGAAGCTGGCTACGACATCCTACTTGTTCCCTTCCACAATCCAAGAGACAACATCTACTCAAGTGAAGTTGCTGAAAGATGCCGTCATAAGGGCAGTGTGATGCTAATAGAAAATACCTACTCAGCAGGAGACTTAATGGGGATTTTTAAAAAATTAAAACTCCTTGCAGCCATGAGACTTCACTCACTTGTATATGCAGCTAGCGTTGACCTTCCAATGGTGGGAATAATTTACGACCCAAAGGTAGAAGCCATGGTAAAAGAACTTGGTATCGAAGAAGCAGTTGACGTAGAGAACTTCACTCCAGAAGAACTTTTTGACAAAACAAAATTAGCTCTTGAAAACTTAGAAGAAAGAAGAAAAGTTTTAAGTCAAAGGACAGAAGAGATGAAACAAGAATCAAAGAGAAACGTGGAGATAGCCTTGGACTTGTTAGGTGAAGAAAAACTTATAAGATAAAAGTAAAAAACTTTTTTAAATTAGGAGTCAGGGAATGAACTGACTTCTTTTTTTCTTGCAGAAATTTATTTTTGTATTAGACTATATGTTGGTGGTTAATATGAAATTAAAATCTTATGAAAATTTGCACGAAACTTTTTTAGTATTGATATTTATAACTTTGGCAGGAGGCTTTCAAGATGCCTATTCCTATCTAATGAGGGGTAAGGTATTCGCCAACGCACAAACAGGAAATATAGTTCTTCTCTTTAAAAACATAGTAGATTTAAACTTTAAAGAATCCATAGCTTACTTAATCCCAGTTCTATCCTTTGTGCTTGGCGTTTACCTTGCAGTTCGTTTTGAAGATGCAATAGAAAAAAGAGTCCTCCACTGGCGACAATATATAATTGGTTTTGAAATTATAATTATGCTTGTGGTTGCTATGATCCCAGAGAACTTAAATAATTTAGCTAACGCATTACTATCTTTTTCTTGTGCCATGCAAGTCTATTCCTTTAAAAAAATTTACGGACTTAGTTTTGCAACAACAATGTGCATCGGCAACTTAAGATCAGCGACAGAAAATCTTTCCAAGTATCACATCACAAGGCAAGATGTATATTTGGAAAATGCAAAGAAGTATTACGCAGTTATATTTGTCTTTGGAATGGGAGCAGCTCTTGGCTACTTAACATCAAATAGATTGGGCTTTAAGTCCATCTTAATAGCAGCAGGGCTTTTAACAATTTCCTTCTTTATATTATTCTTAGAAGACCGAGGGGATATTTAAGTACACTTGATAGGACTAGAGTTTTAAGTTTACTTCATAAATTTAAATATATTAATAAAAAATATTAGTTTTTTTAAAAATTTTATAAAAATAAATTTTCAGCCTGACTTAAGTCAGGTTTTTTTAAATTTAAAACACTTTAGACTGATAGGAGTTAAAATGGCAAAAGTTTTATACTTTTACAAGCTTATAAAAACTAGATTTTTATAAATAAAAGCTAAAAACAAAAAACTATAAATTCATAGAATATGTTAATTTCAAACTTATCTGAAGTATATTTAAATTACTAAATTAACAATTCCATATTTAGACATGTAAAATTATTGTATTTATTTTTTAGAAAATATGAAAATTAAATCATATTTCCATTGTATTTTGCTATTTAATGTGATAAAATCTCTATAATTTATAAACCAATATTAAATAAATTAGAAGAGGTGTAAAAAATGAAAAAATTTAAAGGGTTTATGGGAATCATGCTTTTAATGATTATGGCAATGGCATTCGCTGGATGTCAAAAAGTTGACAACGGAGCTGCAAAGGAAGGCAAAGAAGCTTCCACAACTGCAGAAGCAGGACAAAAAGCAAAGTTTGAAACTCTAAAAGACGGCGAAGAATATCACATCGGAATTGTTACTGGTACAGTATCTCAAGCTGAAGATGAGTTCCGTGCTGCTGAAAAAGCAATTGAACTTTACGGCGCTGCTGATAAGGGTGGAATTATTAAACACGATACTTATCCAGACAGATTCGAAGCTGAACAAGAAACTACAATTTCTAAAATCGTTGCTATGGCAGACGATCCTCTAATGAAGGCTGTTATTGTTAACCAATCAGTTCCAGGAACTGTTGCAGCATTTAACCAAATTAGAGAAAAAAGACCTGATATCCTTCTTGTAAACTTAGTTGCTCAAGAAGATACGGTGATGGTAGAAAATGCTTCTGACCTTGTAATGGATGCTGACAACGTATCAAGAGGATACAGAATTATAGCTGCTGCTAAGGAAATGGGAGCTACTAAATTTGCTCACATCACTTTCCCAAGACACATGTCTATTGAACTTCTTGCTCTTAGACGTGCAATCATGGAAGAAGCTTGTAAGGACCTAGGACTTGAATTTATTTCATTAAACGCACCAGATCCTACAACTGATATTGGTGTTCCAGGAGCACAACAATATATCGCAGAAAACATCCAACCTTGGATTGACAAGTATGGTAAAGATACTGCTTTCTTCTGTACAAATGACGCTCACACTGAACCACTTCTTAGAGGTGTTGCAGCTGGTGGAGCAATCTTTGTAGAACAAGACTTACCATCTCCAATTATGGGTTACCCTAAGGCATTCTCAGTAGACATCCAAAACATGGCTGGAGACTGGAAGGCAATTAACGCTGCTGTTGAAAAAGCAGTTATCGAAAAAGGTGGAGACAAGAGAATGGGTACTTGGGCATACTCTCTAGGTTATTCATTAACTCTTGGAGCTGTTGACCACGTAATGGAAGTTCTTAAGGGTCAAGGTGAACTTCTTAACCAAGAACAAATCCTTGCTTCTATTCAAAAATACACTGAAGGTGCAAAATGGATGGCTGAAAACTATATAGACAGAGCTACTGGAGAAACTAAGGACAACCACTTCTTACTAGCTCAAGACACTTATGTATATGGTAGAGGATACCTAGGCATGGATAAGATTAAAGTTCCTGAAAAATATCTAAACCTAAACGTAGACTTAGATGCTATTAAGGAAGCTCAAGAAAATGCAGAAGGAAAAGCTGAATAATTAAATTATTCTAAAACATTAACAAATAAGTAAATATCTTATTAAAAAAATTAAAGTCAACGGGCTACCGTTGATTTTAATTTTATGATTATGAAGATGGAGGGGTTTTGTTGACAAATAGTTTACTTGAAGTCAAGAATGTCAGCAAGAGTTTTGGCGAAAATGCCGTCTTAAAGGATGTAAATTTCTCTCTCAATAAGGGAGAAATCCTAGGGCTTGTTGGAGAAAATGGTGCCGGTAAGTCAACTCTAATGAATATAATTTTTGGAATGGAAGTAATTAGAGACACAGGCGGTTACAACGGTGAAATTTATTTTGACGGAAAATTAATTGACTTTAAAAATCCAATTGACGCCTTAAATGCGGGCATAGGAATGGTGCATCAAGAATTTAGTTTGATCCCTGGATTTACTGTTGCAGAAAATATTACTCTAGATATGGAAGAAACTAATCCTTCTGTAATATCTAAAATTTTTGGAAAAAAATTAGAAAGTATTGATGCAAAGGAAAATATAAAAATTGCAGGCAAATCACTAGATACTCTTGAAGTAAACATTGACACTAATGCACTTGTTTCAGAAATGCCTGTAGGTCACAAGCAATTTATTGAAATTGCAAGGGAAATGACAAGGAAAGATGTAAAATTAATTATTATGGATGAGCCAACAGCAGTTCTTACAGAAAGTGAGGCAAATAACCTTACAGAATCTTTGAGGACTCTTGCAAATCTTGGAATTTCCATAATTTTCATCACTCACAGACTTCGTGAAATCACAAGTGTTTGTGATCAAGTTGTTGTTCTAAGAGATGGTGAAATAATTGAAGATCGAAAAAATGAAGACCTATCTATTGAACAAATAGCTCAATGGATGGTTGGAAGAGATGGAGAAAAGAAGGTTGCCAAGGAAAGACTTGAAAAGAACCTTGAATCCAATGACCATATAATGGAAATTGAACATCTCTGGGTTGATATGCCAGGTGAAGCTGTATATGATGTTAATCTTTCAGTTATTAGGGGTGAAATTCTAGGTATTGCTGGTCTTGCTGGTCAAGGAAAACTTGGCATACCTAATGGAATCCTTGGAACTTATCCTGTAGGTGGTAAAATCACTTACAACGGAAAAGAATTAAAACTTGGTGATACTCTAGATATCTTAAAAAATAAAATTGCTTTTGTATCTGAAGATAGAAGGGGAGTTGGACTTTTACTAGAAGAACCAATCTTTTGGAATATTGCCTTTAACGCAATGCAGGTCCAAGAAAAATTTATTAAAAAGAGATTTGGCTTCAAATTTAGAGATGAAGTTAAAATGAGAGAATTATCTGACGAATATATTAAGTCTCTTGCTATCAGGACTACAGGTTCTGATCAAAAGGCAGGGAACTTATCTGGTGGTAACCAACAAAAAGTTTGTCTTGCCAAGGCCTTTGCCATGGATCCAGACCTACTATTTGTATCAGAACCTACAAGAGGTATTGACATAGGTGCTAAGGAACTTGTTCTTGATGCCCTAAAGGAATCTAATGAAAAAGACAATACAACTATTGTAATGGTTTCATCAGAACTTGAAGAACTAAGAAGTATTTGTGATAGAATTGCTGTTATTTGTGAAGGTAAAATTGCAGGAATACTTCCAGCTAGTGCTGATCCAACAAAGTTTGGACTTCTAATGAGTGGGGAAGGAGAGCTTGGAAATGACTAAAAAGAAAAGTTTAATACAACAAATAGGAATACCGAGACTTATCATTGGAATTTTCCTCTTAATACTTTTTATAGCTGCTCCGATGGCTGGTGTTTCTCTTACTGATTCAGTCCAAAACGTACTTTCAAGATTTGGGATGTTCTCAGTTTTAGTTCTATCTCTTGTGCCTATGGTGCAATCTGGTTGTGGACTTAACTTTGGTATCCCAATTGGCGTTGTAGCAGGAATACTTGGTGGAGTTACATCTATAGAGTTTGGCTTCAAAGGTTTTACAGGTATATTTATTGCAATGATATTTGCTGCTCTTATAGCAGTAGTTTTTGGATTTTTCTATGGAATTTTATTAAATAGGATTAAGGGCGATGAAATGCTTATAGCTACTTATGTAGGTTATTCATTCACAGCCTTCATGTGTATTGCTTATTTAATTCTTCCATACAAGAATCCAGTTTCCGTATTAAGTTATAGTGGTAAGGGACTTTCACAACAAGTTCCAGTTGCAGACTATTGGATGAAGTCCAAGGTCCTAGAAAATGGAACTAGAATAACAGAAGGTCTTTTAAACAACTTCTTATCTATTAATATACTTGGAGTTAGGATTCCAGTTGGAATGTTCTTAATCTTTGCTCTTATGGCATTTATTGTTTGGGCATTCTTCAAGACAAAAACTGGTACAGCTATGACAGCTGTTGGATCTAATCCAGAGTATGCCAGAGCATCTGGAATTAATATTAACAGGGTAAGGCTAGTTTCTGTAATATTCTCTACAGTACTTGCTGCAGTTGGAATTATTATTTACCAACAATCTTATGGTTTTATCCAACTTTACCAAGCTCCGCTTGCCTTTACCTTCCAAACAGTAGCAGCCCTACTAATTGGTGGTGCAAGTATTAATAAGGCATCTATTCCAAATGTTATAATTGGTACATTTTTATTCCAAGGTGTAATTACACTTACTCCTACAGTTATAAATGGTGCACTAAATATAGATATTTCAGAAATACTAAGAATGATAATCACAAATGGAATGATAATTTACGCACTTACAAGGAGGAGTAAAGATGAATAAAAAATTTAATTTTAAAGAATTTTTATACAGATTTATGGTTCCAATTTTGTTTATAATCATAGTTGTGGCAGGACTTATTATTGCCAAACCACCACTATCTTATATAACAAATGAACTTTCAAAGAGAATGGTAAGAAACACCTTCTTAGTACTTTCTCTTATAATTCCAATCATAGCAGGTATGGGAATCAACTTTGGTATTCCTCTTGGAGCTATGGCAGGACAAATTGGAATAATCTTTGCTCAAGACTGGGGATTCACAGGAGCGACAGGACTTCTTATAGCTGCTCTAATTGGTACTCCAATTGCAATTTTACTTGGACAATTTTCAGGTAGAGTTCTTAACAGGGCAAGGGGTAGAGAAATGATCACATCAATGATGCTTGCCTTCTTTATCCTAGGTTGGTATATGTTATTCCTACTTTACTTCTGTGGAACTTTAATTCCTATGAGAACTAAGTCCATGGTTCTTTCAGCAGGTTACGGTATTAAAAACTCTATTACCCTAGCATCTGCTCAAGGCTTTGACAATATTCTAAAGTTTAGAATTAACATTCCTATTACTGCTAAGCATCAAATTCTTTTTGATGTTCCAGTAGTTACTCTTGCAATAATTGCATTACTTTGCCTATTCATTGTATGGTTTAGAAACACAAAACTAGGTCACGACATGAAGGCAGTAGGTCAAGATCAATTTGTTGCACAAAACGCAGGGATGAATTCAGATAAAATAAGAATTGCATCAATTGTTATGTCAACAGTTCTTGCTTGCTACGGACAAATTATTTATCTACAAAACATTGGAACTCTTGCAACTTATGCAGGACAAGACCAAGCAGCTCTTTATGCAGCAGCATCAATCCTTGTTGGTGGTGCATCTGTATCAAAGGCTTCAATACCAAATGTTATTTTAGGTACAGCCCTTTTCCACTTAATGTTTATAGTTCTTCCACAAGCGGGAAGAGTTTTAACAGGCGATGCTATGATGGGTGAGTACTTCAGAACATTTATCTCCTACGGAGTTGTAACTCTTGCACTTATCCTTCACGCTTTCGAAAGAAAGAGAGAGCTTGATGCTAATAGGTTGAAGTTAAGAGAAGATAAGATAAAAGATGGAAACAAAGTAGCTGAATAAAAATATAATTTTTAAGCAAAATAAAAATTGCTCCATGTAAAAGTGGGGCAATTTTTTTGCATTTTTAATTTTAAAGTTTGCCTTGTAAATTATGGGAATTGAATTTTTGAAATTCTCAAACTCAAATATTTTAAATTAATTAAAGGTCAACATATTTATCATTGTCCATTATGAAGGGTGGAGCCACTTCTGGGTCTATATAATCCTTGTACTTATTTTTTAAATACTTGTAGGCATCTTCCTTCTTATAAAACTTTATGGCTTGATAAGGCTCTTCAAAGGAAATTTTTTCTAAGAATAAATATCCATCTTCAAGGGGAAGAAGGACTCCAACGTGACCTATAAATAAATAATCTCCATCTAAATTGTCATTAAGAACTACTGAAAGCATACGGACATCCTTTGGGAAGTTGACTTTTGACAAAAAATTTTCCATGACCTTAGCATGAACCCTTGGGTCTTTAGATGAACTTGTCTTAACTCTTGAAAATAATTTATAAAATTTTTCTAATTCATCACCTTTAAATAAATTAGAAGACATTAGGGCTTCCTTGTCCATGAAAAGAATCTCATCATCAATGGGAAGGTCTTCTTTTATTGATAAGTTATCCTTTAAAAGCAAGAAGGAATTTATCCTGCAATTGGTATCAGGGTACTCATGTTTAATAGAAGACCTCATATCCATTATTTTATCAAGCTTATCCTCTTTAGAGGGCTCTGTAAAGTCTCCACTTAATAATTCTTTTGGGATTGATTTGTTATAGTCACTTACAAGACTTGCAAAGACTTCTCCATTCTTCTTATTTAAATTCTTTTCTATAATTTTCTTTATTTTATTAAGTGTCTCATCATCATTCATATTTGAAACAAGATAAGCTTCACTTTTATTTTCATGGACTTCAGCTTTTTTAATCTTAATACTATTATTTTCTATTTTATTGTTTTTATTTTTATTACCACAAGCAGAAGTCAAAAGACTAAGGCAAGTGATAAAAATTATAGATTTTTTCTTCATATTTCCTCCGGGAATAATTATTTTAAAAATTTATTATACATTGTCAAAAAATTAATCTCAACAAAATAAAAATAGCTTGAACTTTGTTCAGAAAAGTAGTATCATATTCTTTGCTAAAAATGAACAATGTTCATAAGAAGATTTAAATATTAGGAGGAGGTAAAAATGAAATCTCAAAATAGAAGAAAAGATAAAGAAAATAAAATATCAGAAGCCGCAATGTCTTCCTTTAGAGAGAAGGGAATTGAGCCCACGTCTATTAGAGATATCATGAATAGGACTGGCTTAGGACTGGGAACTTTTTACAACTACTTTAAAGACAAAAAGGACTTGGAACAAAAAATAGTTTTAGATATATTGACAGAACTTTTTTATGAGGCTGAGTCAACTTGCCAGGGAGACGACCCTAAGAAGAGATATATTTCTTTCATTAATTATATAATCGATTACTTGGTCAAGGATCCTCTTGAGTTGCAACTCATTTCAAGCAATTTAAACTGGGCCCTTTATGCCAAGGTAGAAAATGACGACAGGTACAAGGAGGCAGAAAACAGTCTTCAATTTATTTTAAATAAGTATTCAAGTTTGTTTAATGATGAGCTTTCTGATTCCGAGAGGTTATTTGTCTTGTCACTTACAATTCACATAGTTCTTTCAACTTGTGAATCAGCCCTAAGGCCAGATTCAGTTCTTGGTATAGAAGAAATGAAGCCAGCCTTATACAAAATAGTAGACAGAATATTTAGATAGAGGAGTAGAATGAAAAAATTTACAAAATTTATTTCACACAGACCAAAATTTGTCCTCTTAGTCATGACATTGCTTTTGTTTCCCTCATTCTTAGGCTACAAGCTGACGGGAGTAAACTATGACATCTTGTCCTACTTGCCCCAAGATTTAAAGTCAACTCAAGGTCAAAAAATTCTTGATGAAGATTTCAAGAATGCTGCAACAGGTATGCTGATATTAGAGGGAAGTGACCACGATGCAGAAGTCTTGAGGGAGAAAATTTTAGAGATTAATGGAGTAGAAGATGTTATTTCAAAATCTTCTACTGTAGGAGATATGATTCCCAGCGAATTTTTACCAGATGAGATAAAAGATATTTTTTATGCTGATGGATCAACTCTTATGATAGTAAAGTTTAGTGAGTCATCATCTTCTCTTAAGACAATGTCTGCAATAGATGAAATTAGAAAAATTGAGTCAAATCAAAAATACCTAAGTGGGATTTCTTCACTTGTCAAGGACACAAAGGACTTAATTGACAAGGAAACGCCAATTTATGTTGGACTTGCAGTTGCCCTTGGATTAATTATTCTATCTTTAACAAATGAATCAACTATAGTCCCCTTTGTATTCATGCTGACAATAGGCTATGCAGTCTTGTATAACTTTGGAACAAATATATTTTTGGGAGAGATTTCTTACATTACCAAGGCCATAGCAGCTGTTTTGCAGCTTGCCGTAACCATGGACTATTCAATCTTTCTCTACCACAGGTATGTTGAAGAAAAAAAATATTACGATACAAAATATGACGCCATGGATGTTGCAATCCAAGAGACAATTTCATCTCTTTTTGCATCATCACTTACTACTTTTGCAGGATTTATTGTCCTAATAGCAATGAGATTGGGATTAGGTAAGGATATTGGTTTAGTAATGAGTAAAGGTGTCCTAATAGGTCTAATCTCAACTGTAACAGTCCTTCCAGCAATGCTTCTTATGGTTGAAAATTTAGTAAATAAATACAACCACAAGGTTATGTTGCCAAGTTTTGATAAATTGTCGGAATTTAATATTAGGCATAAGAAGGCACTATTCTTAGTAGCCATCCTCTTATTTATCCCAGCAATTTATGGATCAGTAAACACAAAGCTTTACTACAACTTAGATAGGTCACTGCCACAAGACCTTGACTCCATCGTTGCTCTTAACAAGATGAAAAAGGACTACGACATGGCAAGTACTCACTTTATAGTTGTTAAAGACGACCTTTCTAATTCTAACTTAGAAAATTTAATTAGCGACTTAAAGGGAATTGACGGTATAAATTCTGTTCTAAGTGTAAGTTCTGTAACAGGAGTTACTATTCCTAGCGAATTTTTGCCAGATAAACTTCAAGATAACTTTAGCAAAAATGGTTACCAAATGATTATGGCAAACTCCAAGTATCAAACAGCATCGCCTGAGGTAAAAAACCAAGTTGCCGAAATGAAGAAGGTAATATATGACCATGACGAGGAAGGCTACCTAACTGGAGAAGCAGTATTAACTGATGACTTAACAGTTATTTCTGACAGGGACTTTAAAATAGTAAATATTATTTCTACTTCAGTAGTGTTTTTAATTATTGCCCTTGTCTTTAAGTCTATTGGGATCCCAGTTGTATTAATCGGAGCAATAGAGCTTGCTATTCAAATAAATATGGGAATTCCTTTCTATTTCAACCACACAATTCCCTTTATTACATCAATAATAATAGGAGTTATCCAGTTGGGATCAACTATAGACTATTCAATACTTTTGACAGATAGATTTTTAGCAGAATATAAAAAGTCCAAGGACTTAGATGGGTCTTTGAAAATTGCTGTTAAAGAAACTTCAAAATCTATTGTAACTTCAGCCTTATCTTTTATGGCTGCAACAATTGGTGTAGGTATTTATTCCAAGATGGAAATTGTATCTACAATTTGTACCTTCTTAGCAAGGGGAGCAATTATAAGTATGTTTGTAATCATACTTTTCCTACCTGCTATTATCTCAGTTAGTTTTCCATTTATTAAGAAGACTACAAAAAACTTAAATTAATTTATTAAATAAGGAGAGAAAAATGAATAAGAATTTTCAAAAGGGAGTAGTTTCCCTAGTCTTATCTTCTATGATATTAACTAATACTGCTTTTGCAGCATCAGAAATTATAAATAAAAGTGAAACAGTTTATGTCCTAAAAAAAGACGACAAAATAACAGACAAGACTGTTTCTGTTTGGCTAAACTCTGAAGATAATATCAAGGGTAAGGACAAGTCAAACCTAAAAAACGTAAAGAACTTAAAGACAGATGAAATGATAAAAAATGATTCAGGATATATTTATTGGGACGAAGATGTTAAGGACATCTACTACCAAGGCAAGAGTGAAAAAGACCTTCCAGTAGATGTAAAAATCGACTATTATCTTGAAGGAGAAAAAATCGAAAACTCTGATCTTAAAGGCAAGTCTGGTCATTTAAAAGTAGTTATTTCAGCAGAAAATAAAAACTATGCTATAAAGAGAATTGGCGGTAAAAAGCAAAGAGTATATGCACCTTACACCCTAATGGCAGCAATGTCTTTCCCACAAGAAGTTGCATCAAACATTGAAACTAAGGATGCAAAAGTGGCAAAAGATGGTAAAAATGAAATGGTTACAACAATTTTAACACCAGGCCTTAGGGAGAACTTTGAAAATATTCTAGAAGAAAGACAAATGGAAGAATTCAAGAGTCAAGCCACAATAGAAATGGACATCAAGGACTATGAACCTGTAGAAGCCTACATTGTCATTTCCAATGAACTTTTCCAAAATGAAGCTGATTTAAAGTCTATTGACAAGTTAAGAGATGGAATTAAAGAATTAGAAGACAATTCAGAAAAACTAGTAGATGCTTCTTCAAAGTTATCTGATGCCCAAGGTGAATTAAATGATGGTCTAAAAGAAATGGGTGACGGAACTGTAAAATTAAAAGACGGTTCTAAGAAACTATACGACAAGTCTGGAGAATTTGAAGACAAAATTGATGAAGTTATTGATAAGGTTGAACCAATTCCAGGCGCAGCACAAGAAATGTATGAAGGTGGAAGCAAATTAACTTCAGGTATCACTGATTACACTTCTGCAGTTGGCAAGATGAATGAAAAAACTGGAGAAATGAAAGATGGAGCAAGAAAGCTTCACGACGGTTCAGTAGAACTTGACAATGGAATTGGAAAATTAAAAGACGCAACAATTAAGCTAAGAGAGGGTTCAAGCAAGCTCAGCAAGGTTGATGAGATGAAGGAAGAGGCCCTAAAGAAACTATCTGAATTGAAGGCTGGGATAGGAAAACTTTCAGTTGGTGCAGACAAGGTTGATGCTGGTGCAAGTAAGGCACTTGAAAGTGCAAATCAGCTTGCAGGAGGTCAAGATAATTTCAATAGCAACTTCCAACAATTAAATAAACAAGTCCAAGGAATGAAGGCGCCAGATCTTTCTGGTCTTGGAAATATAAATGTTGAGGGAGACCTTCAAAATATTGGAGCAAGTGCAAAAAGTATTGGAGCTTCAGCACAAGACATTGGAAAAGCTATTGCTATCTTAAGCCAAAGTGAAGATCCTGCGGCCCAAGAAGCAATAGGAATCTTACAAGGAGCAGCAGGTAACATTGGTCAAAATGCACAAGCTATTGGTGGCTCAACTAAGAAAGTTGCTGGAAAACTTCAAGCCTTAAATGGTTTAAGTGGAATGGCAGGGCAACTACAAGGCCTAGAACAATTAAAAGCAGGAATGAATCAACTAGCTGCAGCTTCAGAAAAATTAAATGCAGGTACAAATCAACTTCCTGGAGGACTTGAACAGCTTCAAGCTGGAACATCAGAACTTGCTAGTGGAGCAAGACAAATTGATGGAGAACTTGCAAAGGCAATGACTGAAGCAGCTTCAAAACTTGACACATCTCAACTTATGAAGCTTTCTGACTCTCTTATTAAACTTGATGATGCAACAACAAAATTAAAGGATGGTTCATCAAAACTAAGAGAAGGAACAGAACAAAGTGAAGATGCTGTAAATAAATTTACAGATGCAATCACAGAACTTGATTCTAACTCTAGCAAGTTAAAGAATGGTGCAAGTGATCTAACAAGTGGACTTTTAGAATTTAGAGATAAATCTCAAGACTTCAAAGAATTCCCAAGACTTAAGACTGAGGGAATTGTACCAATGAGAGATGGAATTAAAAAACTTGACGATGGTATTATTGACTTAAGTGCTGGTGCTTTTAAACTAAAAGATGGAAGTAACTTAATTGACGACAATATGAGAATCTTCGCAGAAAAACTTCAAGAATTTAAACAAAAAGGAATTGACGAGCTTGACAGAAAGACAGAAGAACTTCCAGAATTCAAAGAAACTGTAGACGCTATGTTAGAACTTTCAAAAGGCGACAACTCCTTCACAGGAACTAATGAAGGCTTTGATACAAAATACAGAATCATTGAAAAAATAAAATAAGGGTGAACTTTTATTTTAAATGGGTAAGTAACTTATAAGAACATTTAAAATAGGAGGTCATTATGGAAGTTAAAAAAGGAAGAAACTGTTATTATATAGGCGAAGACGAAAATAATTACAAGGGAATTTTACAATATGTTGAAGAGGGCGATGTAATAGATGCCCAACACACTATTGTAAAACCAGAGTATGGCGGACAAGGACTTGCAGGCCAGCTTGTGAAAAAACTTGTTGCAGACGCAAGAAAAGAAAAGAAAAAAATAAAAGGAACTTGTTCTTACGTAGAAAAGAAACTTGAGTCAAGTGACTTTGATGATGTAAGAGCTTAAAAAAATAAATCAAGTGACATGATGTGAGATTATAAAAGAAGGTGGGGCAGCCCATCTTTTTTAGTTTAAAGTACTAAAATATAATTTGCGAAAAATTTTATAAGCTGTATAATTAGTAAAAGGAGGGAAGATATGATATCAAAAGGAAATTCTAGAGAATATTTTAAAATAGAAATGGCTAATGCAATTAGTCACGGCCTAGGAGTTTTCCTTGGAATTATTTTTCTTTTAATGCTAATTATTCCAAGTGTAAAAAGTGGTAATGTATTAAAAGTTGTTGCCTTTTCTATTTATGGTGGGTGTTTCATCTTTTTATTTTTGATGAGCACAATTTACCATGCAGTACAAGGGGAAAAGATCAAGAAAATTCTTAGAATTTTTGATCATGTATCCATTTATTATTTTATAGCTGGAAGTTTTACACCGGTTATACTTTTACTAACAAGAGGAAAATTTAGATTATTTTTTATAATATTAATTTGGGCAATAGCTCTCTTTGGAACAGTTTTTAAGATTACTACATACAAAAACTACGACAAGTTAAAAACTATTTCAGTGATTATTTATATTGCCATGGGTTGGCTTTCTGTATTTTTAATTAAGCCAATTGTAACAAACACAACTTGGAAATTTATGTTTCTTTTAGTTTTAGGCGGACTTGTCTACACTGGAGGGACCTATTTTTACAAATCAAAAAGGTTCAAATATAGTCACGTAATTTGGCACTTCTTTGTCCTAGCGGCATCAATAATTCACTTTATTGCCTTTTACCTTTATATTTAATAAAAAACCTAGATCGTAAAAATGACAATTTAAGAGTAAAAAAAAGAAGATGGGGCAACCCATCTTTTTTAGTGCAATAAATTTTTATTTTCTTTTAAAAATTTTAAAATTTAACAAAGCAAAATCTAAAAAATATTTACATAAAAAAAATTAAGTAATTGACAAAGCGAATTAGTTACTATAAAATTATTACATAAAAAAACTTAACTAATGGAGGGCGAAAATGAATTTAGAAAATTTAAAAAATATTATTGCAAATAACTTTGGTGTAAAGAAAGAGGAAATCAAAATGGAGTCAAACTTACAAGATGATCTTGGTCTTGACTCTCTTGATGCGGTTGAACTTTCCATGGCAATTGAAGAAGAGACTGGCATAGAGATACCAGATGAAGAATTTCAAAAATTCATAACAGTTGAAGATTTGATAAATTTTTTAAATAAATAAAATGGAAAAATATTTAGATCTTACAAACAAGCTTATTAGTTCTTTAGAAAATTCTTCTTTAGAGATATTGGAATTTAAAATGGAAAATTTTTCTTTGATGCTTAAAAAGAATAAAACTTTAGAGAAGGAATTGATAACTGAAAGAGAAGTGACTAGAGAACTCGATAAAGCTTCAGTAAAAATTTCTGACTTTGATAATAAAGAAGAAGTTGAAGCTAACAAAAATTTAAAAACTTTAAGGACTCCAATTTTAGGAGTCTTTTACTCTTCAAAAAGTCCTGATGCTGAAGCCTTTGTAAAAGTGGGAGACCAAGTAAAGAAGGGAGATACCCTTTGTATAATCGAGGCAATGAAGATGATGAATGAGTTAAAGGCACCCTATGATTGCAAAGTTATTGCTTGTCTTGTGAATAACGAAGACTTTGTTGAATATGATCAAGAAATCTTTAAGTTGGAGCAAATATGATTAAAAAAGTTTTAATTGCCAATCGTGGCGAATGCACTCTTTCGATTTTGAGAAGTGCAAAGGAACTTGGCATTGAGACCCTGGTTATTTATTCAAAAGCAGATGCCTATCAATCCTATATTTATATAGCTGATGAAGCAGTCTGTATAGGTGATAAGTTATCAAAGGACACTTACTTGAACATGGATGCCATAATTACTTGTGCTATAGAGAAGGGCTGCGATGCAATTCATCCTGGTTATGGTTTCTTGTCCGAGTCTTACGAATTTGCAAAAAAAGTTTGCGATGCTGGACTTATTTTTATTGGTCCCAGTCCCAAGCTTATAAAACTTATGGGAGATAAGATTGGGGCAAAAAATCTTATGGAGGATATAAAAATTCCTGTGGCGAAGGCGCACTCTCTTGATGGAGAATCAGAGGAAGAAATTTTAGAAATTTGTGACAAAATAGGATACCCAATAATTTTAAAAGCCAGGTCTGGTGGTGGAGGCAAAGGAATGAGAAGGGTTGATTCTCCTGAAGATCTCTTTCACTACATCGACTTGTCCAAGGCTGAAGCCAAGGCATCCTTTGGGGATGAAAGAATATTTATAGAAAAATTTATTGAGAATCCAAGGCACATTGAAGTCCAAGTTTTGTCTGATGGAAATAAGTTCCTACATTTATTTGAAAGAGAGTGCAGTTTGCAAAGAAATAATCAAAAAATTCTTGAAGAAGCTCCCTGCAATTTCATTTCAGATGAATTAAAGGAAAAACTTTATAAGGCTAGCCTTGATTGTGTCAGAGCTACTGGATATCTTGGTGCAGGTACTGTGGAGTTCTTAGTTGACAAGGATGAAAATTTTTATTTTTGTGAAATGAATACTAGGCTTCAAGTAGAGCATGCTGTGACTGAAATGATAACAGGACTTGACATAATTAAGGAACAATTTAGGATTGCTTCAGGTCTTGGGCTATCAATTAATCAAGATGATGTAAAAGTTTCAGGACACGCAATAGAAGTTAGGATAAATGCACTTGATCCAATGAAAGACTTTACTCCATCAAGTGGTAAGATAAATTTTTTGTTTACACCTGGAGGCATGGACACAAGATTTGAGTCTGCAATCTACAAGGGATTGGAAATTCCCATTTACTATGATTCAATGATTGGAAAAATTATTGTGAAGGACCAGAGGAGACTCTCTGCAATTAAAAAACTAAGAAGAGCCATAGAAGAAACTATGATTGATGGAATTGAGACTAATCTAGGTTTTATGTATTCAATTTTATTTGACTTAGATTTTATAAGGGGAAATATAAGCACTAATTTTATAAAAGAAAAAGAAACGGTTCTCTTAAAAAGAATGGAAGAGGTGAGGGATAATGTCACTTAAAGATTTTAATAAAAGAAAGAGCTTGTTAAATACAATAAAAAATTTAAGCAAGCTAACAAAAAATTCATCCTTTAAAAGAAATAATCAGGAGAGAATTTTATGCAAGGCTTGTGGGAAATTTATTTATTTAGATGACTTAAAAAATAATTTATTTATTTGTCCTCACTGTTCTTCTTACTTACCCCTAACAGGCGAGGATAGGTTTGACCTTCTCCTAGATAAGGGTTATAGGCTTATTGATTTTGGTACAAAAAAATCAAATCCTATAAACTTTCCCGATTATAGAAAGAAGGATGAAGACAAAAAGTCTGAAGCAGTAAAGCTTGCAAGGGGAAAAATTTTAGGGAACCCTGTCATGGTTGCTTCTCTAATTGACCAATATATGATGGGAAGTCTTGGTACCTATGTTGGGGAAGAGATAACAAGGATGATTGAAGAAGCTGAAAAATATAAGCTGCCAATTATTATAATTTCCCTTAGTGGTGGGGCGAGGATGCAAGAAGGAATGTTTTCTCTTATGCAAATGGCAAAAATAAGTTCAGCCTTGGCCTCTTTTAAAGAAAAGGGTGGACTCTACATAAGTCTTTTAACAAATCCAACAATGGGTGGTGTAAGTGCAAGCTTTGCGGCTCAAGGCGATTATAATATTGGCGAGCCTGGTGCCTTAATAGGTTTTGCTGGACCAAGAGTAATAAAAGAAACCCTTCATGAAATCTTGCCTGAAAATTTTCAAAGGGCAGAAAATTTGGAAGAGTTTGGTTTTCTTGACATGATTCTTGAAAGAAAGGATCAAAGAGAAGTCCTTGGCAAAATTTTGAGGATGCATAGGAGGAAGTATGGACGCTTATGAAAAAGTTGTAAATGCCAGGTCAAAGGAAAGAAGTATTTCGAAAGAAATAATTGATAACTTATTTGATGAATACTTTTATGTAAAGGGCGATAGGGCCTTTGGAGATTCCCAAGCAATAATAGGTGGCCTAGGTGAACTTGATAAATATACTTTGACCTTTATCGGTATTCAAAAGGGTCACGAGATGGATGAAGCCATAAAAACAAATTTTGGAATGCCAGAACCTCATGGATATAGGAAGGCCATAAGACTTATGAAGGCTGCAGAAAAATTTAAAAGACCTCTTATAACTTTTATTGACACACCTGGAGCCTATCCTGGAGTTGAAGCAGAAGAAAGAGGTCAACACCAACTAATAGCTGATTGTTTGATGACAATGGCAGGCTTAAGGGTTCCAAGCCTCGCCTTTATCATAGGAGAAGGTGGGTCTGGCGGTGCCCTAGCACTTGCCCTTGCCAATAAAATTTATATGGGAGAGGGAGCTGTGTTTTCAATTCTTTCTCCAGAAGGTTTTTCTTCGATTTTATACAAAAACAAGTCTAGGGCGAAAGAGGCTGCTGATTTAATGAGATTAACTGCTAAGGATTTATACGAAGATAAAATTATTGATGGAATAGTAGGTGAAGCTGACAACAAAATTAAAATTTCTGATCTTAAAAGGATAATTCTTGAGGACTTGAAATACTATTCAAAACTTTCTTCGGATAAGATCCTTAGAGATAGACATGAAAAATTTAGAAGGATAGGTGTTTAATGGGTTTAAAGTTTATAGAAGCTCACAAGTTTGATATTGATGACTTCTTAGATAATTCTTACTTTGAAAAATTTCTTGATACAAGTTCAGAGTGGATTGAAAAGAGGACGGGCATATTTACGAGGCAATTTTCTAATTGTGGAAATGATCTTATGGCATTGGACTTAGCCAAAAAATTTAAAAATTCAATGCAAGACTTAGATTTAATTATCTGTGCCTCCTTCACATCTAAAAAAAGAATGCCATCCATATCAAGTTTAGTAAAAGATGAACTTGGAGGAAACAAACATTGCCTATGTCTTGACATAAACCTAGCCTGCACGGGTTTTGCTGCTGGCTTAATTATTGCAGAGTCCTATCTTGATAAGGGGAGAAGGGCTTATATTTTTGCAAGCGAAAAAATTTCTGACTACATGGATATGACAGACAGGAGGACGGCCATACTTTTTGGTGATGGGGCTGGAGGAGTTTTAGTAGAGAAGAACGATAAACTTTGGGAAACTGATATTGCTTCATTTCCCCATGAAGACAGCTTGAACTTGGATGAAAATTCTTTTATTACTATGGATGGCAAAAAGGTTTATAGGTTTGCAGTGGAAGAGGTTTCAAATTCTATAAGAAGACTTTTAAATAAAAATAATTTAAGGGGAGAAGATGTAGATAAATTAATTTTACATCAAGCCAATGAAAGAATTATTAATCAGCTTATAGGAAGACTGGAAATAAATAAAAATAATTCTCTACAGAATTTAGAAAAATATGGAAATACTTCTGCTGCATCAATTCCCCTTGTGATTGCAGAAAACATTGATTTATTTAAGGATAAGGAGAAAGTCATTTTATCTGGATTTGGTGCAGGGCTTTCACTTGCAAGTATCTTAATGGAGTGGTGAGATGGATTTAAAAGATTTACTTAATATAGACTATCCAATTATACAGGGCGGAATGGCACATATAGCTAAGGGAGAATTTGCTGCAGCTGTATCAAAAGCTGGAGCCCTAGGCATAATAGGTTCTGGTGGCATGGACAAGGAAGAACTAAGAGAAAATATTAAAGCCATTAGAAGAGAAACAGATAAGCCCTTTGGTGTTAACTTAATGATGCTTAGGCCAGACATTGATGACTTGGTCAAGGTAATTTTAGAAGAGGATGTAAGAGTAATAACTGTAGGAGCAGGAACTTATAGAAAGTTTGCAGATGATTTTAAAAGAAAAAATATAAAAGTTATTCCTCTTATATCTTCTCCGCTACAAATAAAAAGGTACGAAGCCTTAGAACCCGATGCCTATATAGCTGAAGGTATGGAAGCAGGTGGTCATATTGGTCAAATGACAACTATGACCTTATTGCCACAAGCTGTAAAAGAAACAAATAAAAAAATTATAGGAGCAGGTGGGATTGCTTCAGGCAAGGAAATTTTCGCCGCTGAAGTCTTAGGCGCAAGTGGAGTACAAATTGGGACTGGTTTCTTATTTACAAAAGAATGTCCCCTTCATGAAAATTATAAGAATATTTTATTGAAGTCCAATTCTTCCAAGGTAACTGTTATTGGAAACCTAAAGGGGATACCAATGCGACTAATTAAAAATAAGATGACTAGAGAATACCAAAAGCTTGAGAGAGAAAATTCCTTGATGGAACTTGAAGGCTTTACCCTTGGGAGACTTAAAAGGGCAGTAGTCAATGGAGATGTAGAAAATGGGTCTGTCATGACTGGCTTATCAATTGGATCTTTTGACAGAATACTTACTGTAAAAGATTTTATAGAAAAGTTAATGAGAGAATACCAAGAGGTTAAAGATGTCTATAAGAATAAAAAATAAGTCCATTGACATCCCACTTGTCCAAGGGGCAATGGCAATTGGTATGTCAAGTCCAGACCTTGTTGGAGGAGTGGCAAGACGTGGCGGCATAGGTACCCTCTCTATGGTCAACCCTGGTTATAAGGAAAAAGATTTTTTGAAAAACACCTTCGAAGCAAATAAAAGAGCCTATCTAAAAGATTTGAAATTTGCAATAGAAAAATCTCAAGGGAGAGGAATTATACTTACTAACCTAATGCAGGTTGTTGAAAGATTTGAAGATTATTTAGATTTTTTAAATACAACAGATGTTGATGGAATAGTTGTAGGTGCTGGTCTTCCCCTAGATCTGCCAAAGCACATATCCACGGAAAAGATAATTGGACCCATCGTATCTTCAGAGAGAGCCTTGAGGCTAATTATGAAAAGGTGGGACAAGTACAATAGAAGACCTGATTTAGTAATCTTAGAAGGGCCAAAAGCAGGAGGTCACCTTGGATTTAAGAGAGAAGATTTAGAAATAAATATTTTAGATGAACTAGAAAAAATTTTAAAAATTAGTGATGGGATACCAGTTTTTGTTGGTGGAGGATTTGGTAGACCAGAAAAAGTAAAAGAAGCCTTAAATCGAGGTGCAAGTGGAGTACAAATTGGGACGGGATTTTTATTTACAAAAGAATCTGGGCTTCCAATGTCAGCTAAAGAAGAAATCCTAAATAGAGTCAAGTCATCAAGTATGAAAAATTTTATCTTAGAAAGTCCAGTTGGTCTTTTAGCGAGAGGGATGGGAACTAAACTTGTAAAGAAGATGGAAACAGAAAACATCCCTCCCAATCACTGCCTTTCTTGTATAAGAACTTGTAAAAGAAAAGACACCAAATACTGCATAAGTGAAGCACTTATTAATGCCGTAAGAGGAAATCTTGATTTAGGACTTTTCTTTGCAGGCACAGATGTTGAAAAGATTGAAAAAATTAGGTCTCTTGATGAATACATAGACTGGTTATTGGAGGAAGAATGAAAAAAATAGGAATAGTTTTTGGTGGGCAAGGATCTCAATACCAAGGAATGGGTAGGGAGTTTTTAAAACACCCAAAGGCCAAACATATTTATGAGGAAATTGATGAGTATAAAGATATTATTTTAGATGGAAGTTTAAGCGACCTTTCTATGACAAAAAACCTTCAACCAATAATGTTAGCCTTTCAGATTTCTGCCCTTGAGTTTTTAAAAGATAGGGAAGATATTGTTGCTACTTGTGGGCTTAGTCTTGGAGAGTATGGAAGTTTGGTTCTAGCAGGTGTACTTACTTATAAAGAAGCTCTTTCACTTGTGAAAATAAGGGGCAGACTAATGGATGAAGACAGTCAAAAGTTAGAAAGCAAAATGCTGGCAATTTTAAATAAAAATGAAGATGAAGTTAAAGACCTGATTTTAAATTCATCACTAGATAAGGAAATTTTTATTTCCAATATAAATAGCCCAAGCCAAATCCTTGTGGCAGGAGAATCTAGCAAGATAAAAATTTTTAAGGATTTTTTAAAGAATGAAAAAGTAAGAAGTATTGAGATGAAAGTTAGCGGAGCCTTTCACACAAGGTTTATGAAAACTGCTGGAGAAAAATTTTATCAAGACCTAAAGAAAGTCGAGTTCTCCCGACCAAACCTGGACTATTATTTGAATTTAAGTGGAAAAAAATATGAAGGAGAAGACTTGAGCCTAGTCTTGTCTCAACATATGTATAAGCCTGTTAGACTTTTTGATGATATAAAGGGCATGGTAGACCAGGGAGTAAATGAGTTTATAGAAATTGGACCAGGAGATGTTATTTCAAAAATAATTAAGAAAAACTTTATAGACCTGGAAGTTAGATCTCTGAAGAATGAAGAGGAAATTATACGAGGTGAGAAATGAGTAATAAAAAGTATGCACTGGTAACAGGTGCTAGTGGTGGAATTGGATGTGAAATAGCAAGAAGGCTTGCAGGAGATTACAATCTAATACTCCACACAAGAAGTCGAGAAGATAAAATAAATGAATTAAAAGATGAGTTGGAAACAGAGGTTATTTGTGTGAAGGGTGACCTATCAAAGCAAGAAGATTGTGAAAGAATTTTTAACTTGTGTCGTGAAAAAAATATAGAAGTCGAAGTCCTTGTTAATAACGCAGGAATGACAAGAGACAATTTAATTTTCAGGATGAAGGAAGAAGACTTTAAGAAAGTTATAGAAACTAATCTCTATTCTGTTTTTTATCTCTCAAAATTATTTGCAAGGCAGATGATGAAGAACAAGGGTGGAAGAATAATTAATATTTCATCTATTAGTGGAATAAGAGGGAATGTAGGTCAAACAAATTACAGTGCATCAAAGGCAGGCGTCATTGGTTTTACAAAAGCACTTGCCAAGGAAGTGGCTTCAAAAAATGTTTTAGTGAATGCAGTTGCCCCGGGATTTATAGAAACAGAAATGACAGAGACTTTATCAGATGAAGTTAAAAAACAAATTCTTAATGACATACCAATGAAGAGGTATGGACTTGCTAAAGACGTAGCTAATGTGGTTAGTTTTCTTGCAGGAGAAGACTCTTCTTACATAACAGGGCAGGTAATCTCTGTTGATGGAGGCATGAATATATGAGAGTTGTTGTAACAGGTTTTGGGGCCTTGACACCTCTTGGTTCTACAAGAGAAGAATTAATTAAGGCAATGCGTGAAGAAAAATGTGCCATTGATGAGATAAGTAGATACCCAATAGATGATAGGGAAGTTACTCTTGCAGCTGAACTCAAAGACTATGATGAAGAAAAAGAGTTTTCAAGAAAAGAATTAAATAGGCTTGACCGGGTAAATCAATATGCACTAGTAGCAGCAAGAAGGGCTATGGAAGATGCGAAGATTTCAAGAGAAGAAATGGAAAATAGAAGAGTTGGTGTTTATATAACATCAGGTATAGGTGGACTTGGGACTATTGAAGAAGATTATCAAAGGGGTATGAAGAGAAGTTTTGATAAGCTAAGCCCTTATTTTATTCCAAAGGCAATAATAAATTCCGTAGGAGCTAATGTTGCTATAGATATAGGAGCTCATGGAGCTTGCCTTTCAATTGTGACAGCCTGTGCATCATCAACTAATTCAATAGGAGAAGCCTATAGGGCAATAAAAAATGGTTACGAGGAAATAATTTTTGCTGGCGGAAGCGAAGCATCAATAACCTACCTCGGCGTTGGTGGATTTACTTCCATGAAAGCCTTGAGTAGCTCCAAGGACAAAAATAGGGCTTCAGTCCCCTTTGACAAGGATAGAAATGGTTTTGTAATGGGAGAAGGAGCAGGAATTTTAGTTTTAGAAAGTTTGGATTCTGCCCTAAAGAGGGGGGCGAATATAATAGGAGAAATTGTTGGCTATGGAGTTAACTGTGACGCATATCACATAACATCTCCATCCCCAAGTGCAAAGTTTGCAAGAGAAGCCATGGAATACGCAATTAAAGATGCAGGTATAAGTCCAAGTGAAATTGATTATGTTAATGCACATGGGACATCGACAAACTTAAATGATAAACTTGAAAGCCTAGCAATAAAAAGTGTTTTTGGAAGCAAGAGGGTCAAGGTTTCCTCATCAAAATCTCAAATGGGCCACCTCTTAGGTGGATCGGGAGTTGTTGAGTCAATACTATCTATACTTGCAATGAATGAAAACTTTTTGCCGCCCTTAATAAATTATAAAAATAAAGATGAAGAATGTGATCTCAACTTTGTACTTAAGGCTGAAGACTACAAAATAAATTATTTTTTAAAAAATTCTTTAGGTTTTGGTGGTCACAACGCCTGCCTAATTTTTAAAAGGTATTGATTATGGAAATAAGCTTTGATGAATTAAGAAAAATTTTACCTCATTCCTACCCTTTTATACTTGTTGACAAGATTGTAGAAATAGATAATAATAAATACGCAAAGGGAATAAAAGCAGTATCCGGTGGTGAATATTATTTTCAAGGACATTTTCCACAGGAAGCTATTATGCCAGGCGTTCTTCAAATAGAAGCTGTTGCACAGGTTGGTGCTGTTGCCTTATTAAAAGAAAATCCAGGCAGGCTTGCCATACTTGGAGGAGTAAAACGAGCACGCTTTTATAAACCAGTGAGACCGGGTGACTATTTAGAAATAAATTGTAAAATGATAAAATTAATAAAAAATCTTGGCATTGCAGAGGGTTATATTACAAGAGGGGGAGAAAAAATTATGACTTGTGAAGTATCCTTTGCACTACAATAGGAGGCTAGTATGGACAATAATTTGGAAGAAAAATTTAACGAAGTCTACGATAAATTTAAGTTGAACTTGTATAAAAATATGTTTGCTAAGCTAGAAGATAGGGAGGCAACATTAACAGCAACAGAAACTTTCACAATGGAAGTAATACACGCACTAAATAGACCTAGAGTAAGTGACGTAACAGACTTTCTTGAATGGTCACATCCAAATATTGCCTATAAGTTAACAGCCTTAATAAAGAAGGGCTATCTCAGAAAAGTTCAATCCCAAGAAGATCGAAGGGAGTACTTTCTTGAATGCACAGACAAGTTTTATGAATACTATAGTATGAAGACATCCTATATAAAAGTAGTCTTAGATAGACTAAGAGAAAGAGTTGATAAGAAAGACATAGAAACTCTTGAAAATATTTTGGACATAATGAGCAGTGAACTTATGCCAGAAGTTACTAACTTTATTAATGAAAGACAAAATGAAAAGCCTTGATATAATTAATTTAAAATTATTCGAAGATTAAAAAAGACGAGCATGTAATTTGTGCTCGTCTTAATTTATTTAAAATATAATTTCATATCTCCATCTTGAATTAGTCCCTTCCTGTAGAGAACTTCATAGATCGCAAAGGTCACAAGACCAGGCAGGATTATGTGCATAAGCAAGATTATTCCAAGAAGTTTCGTAAAAGGGACATCAGGCATGGCAGCAAAGGTAGATATTTGTCCAACGAGTCCACTAGTTCCCATACCAGAACCTAGTGGAGTATTTTCAAGTTTAAAGACCATTGTAGAGACTGGCCCAAGAATTGCCGATGAAAGTATTGGCGGGATAATTATAAGTGGTTTTCTCACAATGTTTGGCATCTGTAGCATGGAAGTGCCAAGACCTTGAGCAACAAGACCTTCAATCCTATTGTCACGATAGGACATAACTGCAAAGCCAACCATTTGACAACAGCAGCCAATGGTTGCGGCTCCACCAGCAAGAGATGAGAGTGAAAGCATCATTGATAGGGCAGCAGATGAAATTGGAAGGGTCAAGACTATCCCAACAACAACTGAGACAATTATTCCCATAAAGAAGGGAGCCTTTTCTGTGGCGTTGATAATAATTGTGCCTAAGAAATTCATAAAGTTTCCAATAACAGGTCCAACAAAGTTTGCAACAAAAACTCCAGTGAGAACAGTAATAGCAGGAGTAACTATAATATCAATTTTTGTCCTCCTGCTGACAAGCTTTCCAAATTCAACTGCCACTATAGTAGCAATATATACTCCCATAGGGCCGCCAAGTTCATTGCCAGCAATTCCAACAACAGTTGCTGCATAAACAACAAGGCTAGGGGCAGCCATAGCTGTGGCAATTGCAACCGCAATAGCAGGTCCCGTTGCTTTTTGAGCTAGGGGCCATAGGACTTCTGTTAAGAAGGAGATATTAAATGACTTGCCAAGAGTATTTAAGATTGTACCAACCAAGAGAGTTGCAAAAAGTCCAAAGGCCATGGCGCCCAGGGCATCAATAAAATATAATTTTGATTTTCTCTTTATAAAATTAGAAAAAGTTTTTTCGTTTTCACTCATCACATTCTCCTTACAATATCATCAAGCTTGTATTTAGGCACAATATAATTTCCATCATCATCTAGGTAATAAGATTGGTCTTCGCTTAAATTAATTTCTTTTATTTTTGACTCTATCTTTGGATAACCAAAGGCAACTACAAGCTTACAAGTGTATCTTTCATCATAAGATAAAATTTCGCGCATCTTATCGTCAGCGACACTTCCAATAATGCAAGACCCAATTCCTCTTTCTGCTGCAGCAAGAGTTAAATTAGAAATCACAAGTCCCTGATCAACTCCATCAAACTTTAATTTCTTTTCCTTGTCACTTAAGATGGCAATAAAATAAGTGGGTCTTTCGCCTTCCTTAGGTCTGCCAGCACCATTAGGTAGGGAGGCAGCCCATCTTGTGTTTTCAAAAATTTCTAAAACTTTTTCCTTGCTCTCAACAGAAATGAATCTGAGAAACTGTCTGTTGTTTGCACAGGAAGCAAACTTAATAGAAGATAAAATTCCATCAATGTCTTCCTTAGAAAGCTCCCTTTCTTCATCAAACTTTCTGTAAGATCTTCTCCACTCTAATAACTTTTCTAATTCCATAATTCCTCCAATTTCAATAAATAACTTCTTGTTAGTTTTATATTTTACAACAAAAAAAGAATTAATCAATTAATGGACTAGTAGATTGTAATTTTTTTAAATTGGGGTATAAATAAAATCGAAAAAAGAAAAGATTTCACCATAAAAATATTTTTAAAAATTTATTAAAAATATTGTGAAAATGTTTTGACACTTTATCAAAGATGATGTATACTTTAATTATTGTATACCGTATTGGTGTATCTTTTGTTTTTAACTTTTAAAGTATCAAATACTTTAATTATCTTTAATCTTAAAAGGAGGAAAATATGTCAAATATGTATAAGACAACTGCTGAACATGAAGCCCTTCGTAAGGCTATCAGAGAATTCGCAGAAGCAGAAATCAAGCCATTATCTTTTGGTCTTGATCAAAACAATGAATTTCCAGAAGAAATTGTTAAGAAGATTGGCGAAAACGGTTGGATGGGTCTTCCATATCCAGAAGAAGAAGGCGGAGCAGGTAAGGATGTTATCTCTTACGCTATCGCTGTAGAAGAACTTTCAAGAGTAGACGCAGGTGTTGGTGTTGTATTATCAGCTCACACTTCATTAGGATCTTATCCAATTCAAGCTTTCGGTACAAAAGAACAAAAGGAAAAATATTTAAAACCTCTTGCTCAAGGTAAAAAACTTGGTGCTTTTGGATTAACTGAACCAAATGCTGGTTCTGATGCAGGTGGTACAGAAACAACTGCAGTTCTTGATGGAGATTACTACATTTTAAATGGTAACAAGATCTTCATCACAAACGCTCCAGCTGCTGACACTTATGTTGTATATGCAGTAACTACACCAGGAATCGGTACTCACGGAATTTCTGCTTTCATAGTAGAAAAGGGATGGGAAGGATTCACATTTGGAGATCACTATGACAAATTAGGTATTAGATCTTCAACTACTGCTGAACTTCAATTTAACAATGTTAAGGTTCCAAAGGAAAACTTACTTGGTAAAGAA
>QWCQ01000618.1_pt1 | contig 40319 bp, 35 predicted proteins | sample 1972701 | NCBI WGS metagenome assembly QWCQ01 (sample SAMN09866704, study PRJNA288562) | Human gut metagenome isolate pre4_stool, whole genome shotgun sequencing... | reverse complement strand
TTTTTCATCGTTTTAATCTATTTATTTTTATATTTAAATTACTTTTATTCTTTCATTCACCCCTTCTATCACTTCTATAATAAAATATCCTAGCACTGGTAAACCATAAGGACTAAAAAGATATGCTAGTATAATTGCCTCTATAGCGAGTGCTTTTTCTCCATGATAAACAGATCCCAAAAATCCCATAATAGCAATAAATGAAATCAGTTTAAAAAATATTGTACTAAGTCCTAATACAAACGTTAAAAATAGAGTGATGATACTTAACGCTATACTAATAGGAAACAATATGATTTTGAAAAAAATTCTAAATATTATCATATTCTCTTCAATCCTTATTACTTATGTTTTCTTTTCTTTTTTGTTAATTTAATAAAAAAGATGACAGACTTAATCCTAAATCATCTTGTTTAAAAGTTTTGTGGAAGCCTTTAAACTTTGATTTAAACGAATTTATTGTATCTGTCATCATTATATCACTGTCCCCGCTACCACTCTCGCCTATAACTGCATAAGAGCCTCCATCAGCTAGTTCATATGAGAAGTTTTTAAATATATCTCTATCGCCAAAGGCAAAACTAAAGTTATTAACGCTTACTCCATCTTTCACTTTTTCTGCTTCTAATGCTAAGGCTCTTCCCTTTGGAAGCTCTTCGTTACTCTTAAGCATATTTAAGAATTTATCTCCAACGCCTTTAGTCGATTTTATATTGTTATACGTCTCTATAGCATTTCCAACTGCGTCTGAAACTGATGTTATAAAGAACATTGACATAATTAGGTCACCTGTAGTAACTGTTCCTTTTAGTATTAATAAAGCACCTAAAGATAGTATTACTAATTGGCTCAATAAACCTACTCCACGCATCGATTGATTAAAGATATTCATTTTTATATTTGACTCTTTTATTGTTGATAAATTTTTACCTAAGACTCTTAGATATCGATTTATAAAAGTTTCTTCATTACCTGATTGTTTTATAGGGTGTGATCCAAAAACGATTTCTTTTATTCCGCCAAATTTTTCTTCATTTGACTGAGAAACTTCCATTTGAAGCTTTTGCAATTTTTTAGTGACAAACTTACTTAAGAAGAATGGTAAAAGTGAAAATACTAAGCTTAGTGCGCAAAAGTATGGACTAATTAAAAATAAACCAACTAAAAAAACTATAGCTTGTATTACATAGCTAACAAAATGACTAAGAGTTAAAAAATAATCTCTTCTTAGTATGTTTAAGTCCTCATTCATTAAATTTATGTAATAATCATTTGATTTCTTGTCATATATAGCTGTTGGCATTAAAAATACTGCTCTGCAATAATCTCTATTTAATGATAAGGCAACGTTATTTGAAAAATTGTTGCTAGAATTAAGCATAAGATAAGAAGTAAAAACCCATAGAACTATAAATAAAAGTGCAAATAATGAACTTTCTTTAATAATTTCGAAGTTTCCTGCTCCTGCCGCATCAACAACTTTACCCATATTTCTTGTTATAAAATAAAATGATACAGTGCTTAGTAGTGCAAATAAAATTGACAGAATCAAATATTTTAAATTTGCTTTAATATACTTTTTCATAAAGTACCTCCTTCATTAATTACTCCAGTTATTTTAGACTATATATACATTATACCCCCACCATATTATTTGTCAAGCTCATATAATTTATTTTCATGCTAAAGCAAAAAATGGAGCCTCATCATAAGGCCCCATCCATATACATAATATTAAATTCTATAAGTTTTTATCCATTTGGAATGTTAATTTTGAAGTGAACAAAGCTCTTGTTGCGTAATCTTGTAATTGTTTCTTTGTTTCTTCGATGAAGTAAGTGGCTGTCTTTTGGTTTTCTTCTGTCAAGTACTTCATAAGTGCTTTGTCGTCTAAGCCCTTTGCTCCATTTTGTATTTCCATAACTCTTTGTCTACCATAGATTGCCATACGTTGTAGAAATTCGTGTGTATCTCTATTGAATAGCTTGTAGTGTTCTTCTGCATAGTATGCGAAAACTTTTGCTAGCCAGTAAGCGTTATCTATGTCCATCTTTTCAGGAACTGTTCTGTATTCTTTTGGTGTGTCTTCAACGTAGTTAAAGAATGGTACGTATGGGTTGAAGGCTGTTGTTCCGAAGGATAACCAAGTTACTCCTCTAAGTTTTTCATCTAAATCTGGATATACTTGTAAGATGTGTGAGTGAGCTGTTCTTGAAAGTGAGATACATCTGAATCTCTTCTTTTCTTGCTCTGTTCCTTGCCAGCCTAGTGGGTCAAATTCTGTTTCATTATAGTGTGAGCCTAAAACTTTAGCGCAGTCTTCAACTGAGATCTTTCTTGTAGCTTTCTTTATAAATGGTATGTCGCCACAAGTTGGGTCGCAGTCGCATGATGACAATAGTTTGTGTGCATACCAAGCTCTTGGTGTGTTATAAACTCTGTCTAGCTCTCTATATGTGCCAAAAACTTTTCTAAAGTTAAATCCTTCGAAGTCTGGATTTAAGTTATTTTCTTTAACAAATTCTTCCATGCCTTCTGACCACATATAGTTTTCTTTGTCATTAAAGTCTATTTGTTCGATACAAACGTGGTTTGGAGCAACTGCATAACAATCATCAGGTATTCTAACTGCTACCCAGTGATGTCCTGTAGGTATCTCCATATACCAAGCTTCGTCCTTGTCCGCGAACAAGATACCATTGCCTTCAGCTGAACCATATTTCTTGATAAGTTCGCCTAAGAATTTAATTCCGTCACGAGCTGATTTTGCATATGGTGTAACTAAGTCGTTTATAGCGTCTTCTGCGATACCATCAAGTACTAGTGGGTCAAGTGCTAAAACTCTTTCGTTGCCGTATAAGCTTTCTGTCGAGCTAACTGCAACGCCTAGCTCGTTAAAACCTGCTTCTGCATAAGCGCCTGGCTCGTTCTTATCGTCTGATGGGATAGCTGTATATCTCATAGCGCCCTTTGGCAATTCAACTTTAACCTTAGTGTTATCTGATTCATAAACGCTTCCGTTTGGTTTATCTTCATGAACCACAAATTTCTTTAAGTTTATAGCGTCGTGGTAGTCTTCGTTTCTCGCGATGATGATAGTTCCATCTATTGACGCTTTTTTACCAACTAATATAGTTGTACACTCTGTTTTTCTCATAAAATAACCTCCTTAATTTACACACATAGTTTTGCCTATATATTTATTATACAACTAAATATATTAATACGTCAAGCGAATTATCCCTTTATCTTGATAATTTTTTAAAATGGCCTAGACGTAAAAAAGAGTAGGCATAGATGCGCCTACTCATGTAAATATCTTAGATTGTACCTACTAGGTCCATGCCTGGTGTAAGTGTGTCTTCGCCTGGCATCCAGTTTGCTGGGCAAACTTTGTCTCCGTGCTCATTAACAAATTTTGAAGCTTCTACCTTTCTTAGTAATTCCTTAGGGCTTCTACCTATACCCATGTCGTGGATTTCATAAGCAGTGATAATGCCGTCTGGATTGATTACGAAAGATCCTCTGTAAGCTTGGCCTTCTTCTTCGTTTAAAACTCCAAGCATTCTAGAAAGCTCAAATGCTCTATCAGCTAGCATAACGTATTTAGCTTTTGAAACTGCTGGAGATGTTTTTTGCCATTCCATGTGAACAAATTCAGAGTCAGTTGAAACTGAATATACTTCGCAGCCAGCCTTCTTAAAGTTTTCATATTCTTCAGCAAGTGCTTCTAGTTCTGTTGGGCATACAAATGTAAAGTCTCCTGGGTAGAAGAAAAGTACGCTCCAGTGACCCTTTAAGTCTTCGTTTGTTACTTGGAAGAAGTCCTTGCCTGCTTGAAATGCATTTACCTTAAATTCGTCTAATTGTTTACCTATTAAATTTGTCATTTTTACCTCCTTATTGAGCCTTTCGCTCAATCTATATATACCCAATTCGCTAAAATAAATCACAAAAAATATTATATCAATTTTATCCATTTTTATGGTAAAATATATATAAGATAAGGAGGCGCATAGCATGATTAACCTTAGTGATTATAAAAATAAGTACTTAATTTTATACTTATACGCCATATTTTTATTTATAACGGGCTTTGCCTTTAACACGCCAGATGAAATTGTGAATGGTCTAAATATCATCTGCGTCTCATCGGCATCTCTCGTGACAGACTATATGAAGCTTGCAAACATCGGAGCCGCCCTTGTTAATAGCTCCATAGTCACACTATTCTCGATAGTGATAATGAATATTAGAAAGATAGACTTAAGAGGCATACATATAGCCGCCGTCTTCGTTGTGTCGGGCTTCTCGCTCTTTGGCAAGAATCTACTTAATTCAATGCCGCTAATGTTTGGCGTCATCGCCTTCACAATGCTTTACAAAATCAAGATCGAAGACAATATCGCAAACGCCCTCTTCGTTACATCACTCGCGCCAATGGTGACGAACGTCTACCTCTTAGTAGGCGGCGCTTTTGGCGTAGTCTGCGCCTTTTTCGCAGGCTTTTTAGTAGGCTTTATATTTACGCCGCTTTTAAAACCATTCAAAGAGTTTCATAAGGGCTTTAACCTTTACAATGGCGGTTTCACAGCAGGTATCATCGCCATGTTCTACTCAGGCTTTTTAAAGACCATAAATATAGAGCTGCCACAAAGACACATAGTCTTGAGTGGCTACAATGACAAGTTCCTGCCACTACTTTTGCTTTTGTCGATGCTCTTCATAATTTTGGGACTTTGCGAAAAAAATGCACTTATAAATTATTTTAAACTTCTTAAGAGGATAGGACCCATGCTTCAAAATTACGAAGCAGAATTTGGTAGCGGCGCTTGTCTGATAAATGCGGGCACACTTGGCATAGTATCGACGCTTTATGTAATACTTGTCGGTGGCGAGCTAAACGGGCCAATCATCGGCGGCATACTGACAATCATGGGCTTCGCCTTTATCGGTAAAGACATAAGAAACGCCCTGCCAATATTTTTAGGCATATACGTCGCGAGCCTGATCAACGTCTACAACCCGCATGACACAGCACTTCTACTTGCAAGCCTCTTTGGCACAACACTTTGCCCAATCTCAAACTACTACGGTAGCTTCGCAGGCTTCTTGGCAGGCTTCTTGCACATGGCGCTTATAAACAACGTCGGCGGCCTTCATGCAGGACTGAACCTTTATAATAACGGCTTCTCCGGTGGCTTTATCGCAGCCTTTATGGTTCCACTACTAGATACCTTTTATAAAAGACCAAAGTATTTGCAGGTAAAAAAAGAAGAATAATATATCAGATATAAAATAAGCAGATGCACTATGTGATGTGCATCTGCTTTTGTATTAGGCTAATCTATTTAATTCTTATCAATTTTTTATTCTTTATCTCGTAGACCTTATCGGCAATTTTTTCTATGCTCTCATTATGTGAGACTAAAATTACCGTTTTATCTTTTGTAAAATCTTTTATGCAATCTATGACTAGTTCCGAATTGTTTTTATCTATATAATTAAGCGGCTCATCAAAAATAAATACTTCTCCCATGCTTTGAAATGCTCTTTCAAGCTCTATAAGCTTCTTCTCTCCACCAGATAGATTGTTCATGCTTAATCCAAGAACTGTATCTAAGCAAAGATTGTTTTTCTCTAAGGCTTTAATTATCTTTGTATCTTTATTTACACTTTTATTTGAAAACATATTGATATTTTCTTCTATGCTTCCGTAGAATATATCTGCCTTATCTGGCACTAGCCTTATCATCTTGTTTAATAAATTTGATTCTTTATCTACTTTCACTCCATTTAGATATATCTCTCCACTATAGTCAGTCTCAAGACCTGATATAGCTCTAAGAAGGCTTGTCTTACCTGAACCATTGCTCCCCTTTATCAGTATCTTCTCGCCTTTTTTTATTTCTAAATTAATTTTATCTAAAATAATTTCATTGTATTCTATGGATAAATCTTTTAGCTCTAGGCTTTCAAAATCTTTTGCATCTTCATCTATAAATTTGCTTTCAAAATTAATTACACTATCCAATCTTTCTTTGTGCATTTCATACAAGGACTTCTCTCTTGGATATGACATGTAAAACTCTATTGGGTTCCAAAGCTTTGAGACATATTGGCTAAATAAAATCAAGGTACCTATACTGACTGAGCCTTTAAAAACTAAAAAGCCACCGAAAATGTATATGATTAGGTCGAGTATATTTAAAAGTCCATTCGACATAAAGTAATCATAAACTATATCAATCTTTAGTCTTTCAAAAACTTTTTCGAGATACTTATCCAAACCCGCTTCATTTTTTATAATTGTATCTTCACTCGAATTAAAGGCTTTTATCGTGTAATTATAATTATAAAACTCTTCGATATTACTATTAAGCTTTTCGTTTGCTTCTTCTATATCCTTGTTAACTACAGCTTCTTTCTCGCTCATCTTGTTTTGTATGAAATAAAATATTGGTAATATTATAAGTATAGATGCGCTCAGATAAATATTTTCTCTAAGCATAAGTATTATAATTACAACCAAATAAATCGCTTTAACTACTCTCTTATATGGTATTTCAATTATGAAGCTTCTAGTTCCTTCAAGATCTGAATTGAAAAGCTGTATTATGGATCCTAAAGATTTGCTCTTTAAATTGTTTAAACTTTCAAAGCCAAGGTACTTGTAAAACTTGCTCCTAAGCCTTCTTAATTCCTTCTCTTCATAATAAATCATAAAGTAATATGAAAGAGCTAATGTGCTTATGAAGGCTAATATCAAAACACAAAATATTATGGCGTTAAACTTAAATAAAGTATAATCTTTATCGCTAACTGCATCGACTATCCTTTTAATAAAGATAGGTAGTGCGAGTGATATGAGCATATTTATGCTTTGAAATATGTAATATAAATATTTAATAAGTTTATTATTTTTCTTCATATAAATCACCTCTTACTGTGAACTAATTTAATTATATACCTTGGTGTTAATTTTATCAAGATTAGCATAAAAAAAGATAAGCTCAATTGAACTTATCTTATAATTTATCTTCCGCCATAAAATTTCATCTTTATTAATCTAGCTAGGCTTGTTGGAACGACTTTTTCGTCCGTGCCAAGTATCATGGTAAGTGCGTGCTGATTAGGTATTTGATTTTTTGTGAACTGTATTGAGCAGCTTGCGCAATATGTTGTGACCATGCTATCATAATTTTTAAGTCTATCTAGGAAGGCTTTCGCTATCTCGGGTTCGTCACGGCTTGCAAGTCCGCCTAGGCCGCAGCATAGAACGTCTTTGTAATCGCTTTTGGCATTTGGCATGAAATATTTTAAATCTTTAAACATCTCTTTATGAACTTTGTCTGGACATGGGTGGTAGATGTGAAACTCATCTTCAAAAACCCTGCCTATGCCTAGCTCGTGAAGCTTTTCATATATTGTTATTACGTTTATGTCTGTGTAATCTTTAAAGAAGTGGTAGCAGTTTGGGCAGCATGTAACGACTCTCTTTACTTTTTTCTTAAGTAAAAGCATTTTGACGTGATCAATGTTATTTTGCGCTCTTTCCTTGTCACCGCTCTCAAAGACTGGTTTTCCGCAGCAGTCGATTGAGTAGTCACAGCCATCGTCCTTAAATATCTCTATCATCTTCTTAGTTGTTTCTGGGAAGGCTCTTGGAAATGAGCAGCCAAGCCACAATAAATCCTTAGTCTCTTTATTTGAGTTATTTCTGAATTTATATAGAGACTTCTCGAACTTCATCATGCCGAAGCCCTCATTTTTTCTATGTATTAGCGAGATTTCTCTGCCATCTAAATCAACGGGACAGACCTCGTAGCAGCGGCCACATAAAAAACATGAGTAAGCAAGGTCCTCTCTATCTGCAAAATCTGCTAGGTCAAGTTTGTATTTCGTTAGAAAATCGCAGTTTTGTGTGCATAGGCTGCAGTCAAGGCAAGTATCTTTAACGTATTTTAAATAATTTTTCTTATCATCTTTCATCTCTATATCTCCTTGTAATCTCTTCTATCGTGTAGCCGAGTAAGAACATGAATTTCAGCTTCTTGTGTAGAATTATGGTTTTAAGTATACCGCCGTTTTCAAAGCGTCTCGCATCTGTCGTAACGTATGAGTCTATAGCCTTTATCCTTGTTCCTTCTTTTTTGAGCCTTCTTGACATTTCGTAGTCTTCCATAAGTGGTAGCTCTTTAAACATGCCCATCTCTATGAATTTTTCGCGTCTAAAGGACATAACTTGGTCCCCATAGGCAATATTATATAGCTTAAGCCTTACATTTGATCTAAAGGCGACGACTTTCATTAAAAATCTTTTGCTAGTAAATTTTATCTTAATGGCTGCGGCGCTGTATCTATCAAGTGCCTCGTCCATCTTGACTATGGCATCCTTATCTAAATACGAATCTGCATGCAAAAACATTATCTTGTCCTCGCTAGTTTCTTTAAAGCCTGTATTCATCTGAGCTGAGCGTGATTTTTCGCTCATAACTATCTTGAACGGAAATTCCTTATTTAATTTTTCTAAAACTTCAAGCGTTTTGTCCCCGCCATCTGCATAAGCTATGTAGACTTTGAAGTCTCCATCTAAGCTATATAAGTGCCTTATGAAGCGCTCTATGCTTTTTTCTTCCTTATATACTGGAACTACTACTGCTATCATTTTTCTTGTTAACGTACTTTGTCAGCAAAACTGAAATTATTACAAGTGCGAGCATGATTAAAACTGCTATCAGAAACTCTTTGGACTTATAGTCTTTAATCTTGTCACCTAGGTTTAGGTAAACAAGCGTTCCAGGCATTATCCCCAAGAAAGAAACGATTAGGTACTTCCAAAAGCTTATATCAGTTAATGGATAGGCATAATTAAGTATATTGTATGGAATGATTGGCGTAAGCCTAAGTAAAAACAGTCCTGATGCGATCTTGGCATCTTTGGCAAAATATCTATCGTAAGTCTTTTTGCTCACGTGCTTATGAACCAAGGCGCTGACAAAGTCCCTGCCTATGTATCTTGCGATGACAAACATGATAGACATATTTAAAAGCGCCCCTACCATGGTCAAGAGGCTTCCCTTCACAAAGCCAAATAAGGCAGCGGCTATAAGTGCAAGGACTGGCACTGGGAAGAAAAATACAGGCAGTATCGCAAAAGCTGCCACGTATAAGACTTCTGAAAGCTCTCTTCGCTCTTCGATAAAGGCCTTGAGTTTTTCCATCGGCACGTACTTTATAACTAGAACAGAGCCTATTATTATGAGTAATAGGCTCAGTATTTTAATTGGATTTATTTGCTTTTTTCTTGTCATTATATATCTTGCCTATCATATAAACTAAGGCACTTAGAGCAACAACGGAAACTATTGCTATAAATATAGTCTTTGTAGAGCCAGCTAAATTACCTAAGTATGAGTAAACGATAGTTGCTGGTAATTGTCCAAGACCTGTTGCTAGGAAGAAGTCCCAGAACTTTATAGGTGTTAGGCCTGCTGCGTAACTAACTATGTCAAATGAAACAAATGGAAGTAGTCTACAGATAAGTATTGAGTTTTTTCCGTATCTTTCAAAGAATTCATCAACTTTATCAAGACCTGTCTTTGTAACGATTTTTTCAACAGCGTCTCTACCTAGGGTTCTAGCGATGTAGAAGCAAAGAGCTGCTCCAGCCATAGCTGACCAGAATGAAAGAAGTGCGCCCTTCCACCAGCCAAATACTGCTGCATTTGCTAAAGTGATTAATAGAGCAGGTATTGGTGCAAGAACCGATTGCAAAATCATTAGTATAAATGAAATGATAGCTGCATATACGCCATAACCCCTGATTAACTCAACAACAGAATCAACACTAAGGCTTCCTAGTTGAGTTACGAAATTTTTCATAGTCGCGTTAAAGCTTGGTACTGCAAAATACAGTACTATTATTAGTAATATGATAGAAATAAGTACTATCTTAGAAATTTTCTTCTTTTTCATTATTATTCCCCCAATTATTTATATTTATTAAGTCATAAAATATTGTCTCGTCAAGCTTTATTTTTTTGCCATCTAAGATAATCTCATCCTTACTTAAAAAATACACATTTTTACCAAAGTAATTATATAATAGATCCTCTTTCGTGTCAATATCATCAATGGTTCTAAGGCTCTTAATTAGCGAAGTATTAGAATTTTTAATACTTTCATCAAGTATCATTGATTTATTTTTAAAATCTATATTAAGTTTATTAGCTAAATTAATCTTCGACGCGACTAGTGAATAGCCACCGTCCGATGATGGATTAAAAACTATATCATTCGTATCAAGCGCTGCAAAGGCGGCCTCGATATCTTTTTTGCTAATGTCATAGATGTCTGAGCCAATGAGAGCGACCTTTTCGTGAGTCTTAAGAGCCGCATCAATGGCGACCTCCATTCTTTCAAAGAGATTTCCCTCAGCTTGTGCCTTGTATACTTCATTTGCAAGCAGCTCTTTAAGTACATCTACTTTGTCAACAGGCGTCGCATGCACTTCTAAATCCCATTTATCAGACTTAAGTTCATTTACAAGCCTCTTAATAAGATTCTTGTGAAATAAAACTATATCTTTCTTTGATAAAAAGTCCTCGAGACGCGTCTTTGTGTGCCCCTCAATAGGTACCCTTGTAAAAATAATAAGTAAGTTCTTCATATATATCTCCTTAAACGCAAAAAATGTGTAAAGCTGTATTCGCTTCACACATCTTTTATACCCAATTAATATTTATTTACTTATCTTAATACATTTATTAAATCAAGTGGCGTATCCAAAACAATATCCGCATCCTTCACAAGCATCTCTTTTGTGCCTACGCCGCACGTGACGCCAACAGCAAGTCCAGCTACTTTACCTAGCTCTAAATCTATTAGTGAGTCGCCTACAACGGCTACTTCTTTTCTACTTAGTCCAAAGTTTTTACAAAAAGCATCTAATGATGATGGATCTGGTTTATTTGGATAAAAATCAGCTGCTGCTAAAAAATCTATTTCATCATATACGCAAAGCATCTCAAAACTTAGTTTTGCTTGCTTGAAGCTATCAGCCGTTATGACAGCTACTTTGATATCAAGTTTCTTTAGCTCGTCAAAACACTTTTTAACATCGCACGTCCCCACAATCAATTCTGGATGCTTAGATAAGTAAGCTAAAAAGAAATCACTTATCTCTTTATCAAGAGCTTCTTTACTTTTGTCAACATATTTACTAAATACTTCTGCTAAATCAGCTATAGTCCCTGAGGCAAGTATAGAATTTTCTCTAATGCTGTGGTCTTCATTCACTCCTACTGTCTGTCTTATCTCTAGCTTATCAGCTTCACCAATCTTATAATAATCAAAGAGATCTTCTAAACTAAGCCTCCAAATGTCAGTAAATTTTAAAAGCGTTCCGTCTTTATCAAATATTACGCCCTTAATATTATTTTTCATTTGACATCTTCTCCATCAAATCGCCCCAGACTTTCATCTCGTGCTCCTTAGTCTTTCTATTGAAGAAAATGGGATTAGTGTATCCATAAAGGTTTCCTTCTTCGTCCCAAACATCTACTCTTATCCAGTGGTAAGCGCTGTCTATTTCAATACTGAACATCGACTCTTTAGCCTTTTCATCTTTAACGCACTCGCCATCGATTAGCCAAGATATATGAAGAGCTGATGAATGAAAATTGTTTTCGAGTAACTCCGCTCTTACGCTAGCTCTTCCAGTGAAGTTTTCATTTTCTCTTGCTAAGCCATTGGCACTAAGCTTTATCTCCTTTGATCTAGTCACAGACACTTCTCCAGCCAGCATCGCGTCTTTAAGAGCTTCAGCTGTGTTCTCTTTTGCGTAAACTATGGTTTTTGGGTCTCCTAAAAGCGATGGATAAGCTGAACCCTCATATTTTTCTTCTGGAAGTAAGTGTGAATCACTTCCGCCTATGGATATGACTCTGTAGCCATCGTTTAATAAGTAGTTCCAAGCCCTTATGGCGTCTTTGATTGCCTTTTTAGATGTCATATACGTCGGGTCGTTGATCACTTCCATAAACGTGATTAAATCAAGCGGAAATGATTTTGCATGAAAGTCCCACGGCGGCATGCATGGATGGTTCACTGAAATCAGTGAGTAGTCCTTCGCCTCTTTGATTATCTTTACAAGCCCTTCTTCGTCTTCAATCTCATATATCGCATGCTCTGCAAATGGCGTTTTCTCTGCAAATAATAAGTTGATGTGACCAAGGCTAGATGTTATCTCTATACCCGGGAAAACTTTTAAGCCCTCATGCTTTGGCCATGTGTAGTGATAGACATTGTGATCCGTAGGCACAAAGAAGTCTAGTCCTTGCTTTATCGCCACATCATTATTGGCTTCTCTAGACATTTTACCGTCTGAGTAAATAGTGTGAGTGTGGAAGTCCGCCGCATAAGAAGTTTTCTTAGGTCCATCATCCATCATCTTTATGCTATCAAATAAATTTACTTCATTAAAGCTATTTTCTTCACTATCTAAATCTCCTTCACTAAGCTCAAGACTGATGTCGTCTGCGTCGCACGCGTTTAGAACGCCATATTCAAGGCTCCAAACGCCCTTAGCTATATTAGGCTTAAAGCTTAGGCAGCAAGGCGAACAGCTAGATTGGATAGTAGCTATACGCCTTTCTCCATTTTCTTTCGCAGCTATTATCTGTGCATAAAGCTTCTTATCTGGGCCGAAAACGTAGGCGCTAAAAAACTGTTTGTTATTGCTCCACTTAATTGTTAGGGCCTTAATATCTTTATCAATAGTGAAATTTACTACGTCATAAGCCTTATTTAACTTTATATCTAAGAATTTTTCTCTTTGCATATATACCTCTCATTAAAAAATAAGCGCCTCATATAGAGACGCCCAAATTATATCTTACTTATTTAGTACTTCATCAAGTGCTTTTTGAGCTACTTTTTGTGCTTCGTCAAGTGCTTCCTTAGCTGGAACGTTTTGCAATTCTACTTTATCTGCAGCTATCTTTAAAGCGTCTATGATTTGTCCCTTAGTTGGGTCTACAAATACTGGTGTAGCTGTAAGTGCTTGTTCATAAGGTACCTTTGCATATGGACTTTCTTCCGTGAATTTCTTGTAGTCTTCGATATCCATAGTGCTCTTTCTAACAGGTATATAACCAATCTTCATTGACCACTTAGCAGATATTTCTGGACTTGTGAAGTATGCTATCCATTCATAAGCAGCTTTCTTTTGTTCTTCTGATACAGCTTCTGGAACTAATAAGCTGTGTGCGCCTGCTTGAGCTTTACCATTTTTATCATGTAATGATGGTTGAGGAATTGAGTCAATCTTTGTAAAATCAAGGTCGCCCTTATCTCCTGATGAACCAGTATAGCTCATTGCAGTACCATTCATAACGTTATCGATAGTTCTGTACCAATACTCCCAGCCTTGTCCGCCTGATTCAATCTTAGTAGTTTTATCGTCAAAAATTTGCTTTCTAACAAAGTCCCAAGCCTCAACCCATTCAGGTGAGTTGATAGTTACTGTCTTACCATCTTCTGACGATACAGTTCCGCCATTGCTATAAGCAATATCTGATAGGTTATCTGGACCCCACATAACTAGGTGACCCCAGTCAGCTATGCCTTTTTCTTGAATTGTCTTTGATGCTTCAAAAACTTTGTCCCAAGATGAATATACATCTTGAGGATCTAATCCAGCTTTTTCAAGTAAATCTTTTCTATAGTAAATAACTTGAGTTGTGCCATAAGCTGGGAAGGCATATACTTTGCCATCGATTTGATCTGGCTTCATGAATACATCTAGATAATCATCAAGAGGTGTTCTTTCGTCGATATATGGTGTTAAGTCTGCCAATAGGCCTGCTTCACCCATTTCTTTAATCTTGCTACCTATGAAAACTGCTGGTGCTTGATTAGCCGCAATAGCTGCTTGAACCTTTTGATAAGTTTCGTCGTAGTCGGCTTGTTGAACGCCTGTTACCTTTACCTTGTCTTGTGAATTATTAAAATCATTAATAATTTCTTCCATAGTTTCTCCGGCAACAGAACCTAGTCCGTACCAGAATTGAATTTCAACTGGCTTATCGCTAGCTGTTTCATCTTTCTTTTCTTCGCTCTTTGACTCATTTGCTTCAGCGCTTGTAGTCTTATCTCCTTCGTCCATAGCTTCCTTAGCAGCTGGTGAACATGCTGTAAATACTAGTGATAATACTAAAAGTATTACAGCTAAACTTCTTAATTTTTTCATTTTTTTCCTCCTATAATGATAATTTTAGCCTTTTATGCCGTTGTCACTGATGCCTTTGATAAACCACTTTTGTAATACTAAAAATAATATTAATAGCGGAAGTACCGCAATCGCATTAGCTGCCATGAGCATAGGTAGGTTTTGAGTGAAATTTCCTCTTGAATTAAAGAATATATTTAAGCCAACGCTTATTAGATAATTCTTTTTGCTGTTAGTTATAAGTGATGGCCACATGTAGTTATTATACATCGCCACGAACTGAATTAAAGCAGTTGTAAGTATTGTAGACTTTGCTACTGGTACCAAAACTCTCCAAAGAATCTGCCAGTTATTTGCTCCGTCCATCTCAGCCGCTTCGATAAGCTCCTTTGGTATGGATGAAAATGTTTGATAAATCATATATATGGCAAAGACGCTCGCTGCGTTTGATATTACGATGCCTGTTAGTGTATCTATTAAATTCATCTTAGCAAGTATTACATAGCTCGGTACATAAGTTGCCGCAGCTGGCAGCATATACGTTAGTAGTATTGCCCCAAATAAAACTTTCTTTCCCTTGAACTTAAAGCGTGACAAACCATATCCCATAAGTATAGACGTTAGCATTTGAAGTACAACTATCGCGATGGATGTGATTATACTGTTAAAAATATATAGGTCAAATGGTGCTTGCTCTAAAACGCCTCTAAAATTTCTTAAGTCAAAGAATTCTGGAGCTAATTTCATCGGCTCTCTGATTATGCTTTCCGCACTCTTAAATGAGTTTGAAAACATCCATAAAAGTGGGAAGAAAGTAATAATACTTACTATTGTGACTATTATTATATTTACTAATTTTACTTGTTTTTTCATCTTTATCACCTATTTGCGAACTTCTTTTGCAAGATAAACATAAGTCCAGCGAGTATAGCTGTGATCACGACCATAATCATAGTTACCGTTGTCGCCTTACCCATGTTGAATTGCTCAAAGGCCATTTGATAGAATAGATAAAGCAGTGTTCTTGTTGAGCCTGCTGGGCCGCCACGTGTAAGTACACTGATTTGGTCGTAGGCTTGTATTGAGTTGATAAGGCTTATAACAGCTAAGAACAGTGTTGTCTTTGCTGTCATCGGCATATAGATGTACTTTATCTTTTGCCAAACGCTTGAGCCTTCAAGGTCATATGCTTCGAATAAATCCTTTGGTATCTTGCTGATGGCGTCTGCGTAATAAAGCATGCACCAGCCCGATGTCTTCCATACGGTTACTATCATTACAGCGATAAGCGCTGTGTTTGAGTCTGTTAACCAGTTTGGTCCACTTATGCCAAAAATAGCTAGCCCTCTATTGATAAGGCCGATATCTGGTCTAAACATCCAGCTCCATACTATAGACATAGCAACCATCGGTGTAATCCATGGTGCGAATAAAAAGCCTTGTATAAGCTCTTTGCCGCGTCTAATCTTATCTATGAGTATTGCCATCAAAAAACCAAAGATAAGTGTAGGAACTACTGTTCCTAGACCAAATAACAAAGTATTTTTAAGTGCTTGCCAAAAGGCATCGCTACTAAGTATATCCTTGTAGTTTTGTGCGCCAACTACATTAAATGTCGGGCTGATATAGTCCCAATCTGTAAAACTTAGTAAGAAAGACGCTATCATTGGGATGAACCAAAATACCAAAAGCGGTATTAGTGGCAAAACTATATAGACAAGAAAACCTGAAAAGCTTATACTTTTTATTCCACGAACTCTTTTTGCTTTGCTTTTATCTTTTGCTTTGCTTACTTCTCTACTTAACTCCATCTATTGCCTCCCAGAAAATTCTGTTTTGTGTCTTAGCATCAAATAGCAAGATATTTTCTGTCACAAAAGCAATATGTATCTCGCTTTTTGACTCGATATCAAGCTTTGCATCTGCTCTAAGAGTTATCTCATCTCCATCTAGCTCGCCATGTATATGGTAATCAGCTCCTAACAGCTCTATCATCTTAATCTTTAGTGCAAAATCATCTTCATTATCAGTAATTCTAATGTGTTCTGGCCTAATGCCCATGATTACATCTTTATTGTCAACATTAGAATAATTTGCAAGAGCCCTTCCTTTGCTATTATAAAGTTTTCCGTATCTAATTTTTCCTTTGATAAAATTCATTGGCGGTGCTCCTAAAAAGCCCGCAACAAAGACATTGCTAGGGTTTTCATAAAGCTCCTTTGGAGTGCCAACTTGTTGAATCACGCCATCTTTTAAACAAACTATCCTTGTAGCCATAGTCATAGCCTCTGTTTGATCGTGAGTTACGTATATAACAGTTGAGCCAAGCTCCCTTTGTAGCTCAACAAGTTCTTCTCTCATGTGTATTCTAAGCTTAGCATCAAGGTTCGATAGCGGCTCATCCATTAAAAAGATTTCAGCGTCTCTAACTATGGCCCTGCCTAAAGCTACCCTTTGCTTTTGTCCGCCTGATAGCTCAACCGGCTTTCTCTTTAGATACTCAGTTAAACCAAGCTTTTCGGCAGTTTCTCTAATACTTTTATCTCTAATATCCTTGTCAACGCCACGAATCTTTAGCCCAAAACCAATATTGTCATAAACATTTAAGTGTGGGTATAGAGCATAATTTTGAAAGACCATTGCAGTGCCTCTGTCTTTTGGTGCTACCTCGTTCATTCTCTTGCCATCGATTAGTAGCTCGCCTTCACTAATATCTTCAAGTCCAGCTATCATCCTAAGCGTTGTGGACTTGCCGCAGCCTGATGGTCCAACAAAGACTATGAACTCTTTGTCTTCTACTTCAAGATTAAAGTCTTTAACAGCGTTATCGATTCCATTATCATACTTTTTATATACATGTCTTAAAGAAATCTTACTCATACATCCTCCTAAATAATTTTCATATCTCAATTACTTGTTTATGATACATGAGCTTTGTTAATGTTATATGTGCAATATGTTAAGTGTGAGTAAAGTATTTGGTTTTTATTTAATATAATTTTACAAAAAAATACCCTCCTTACTCATTCATCAAGTAAAGAGGGTAGATATCAATTATTCTTAGCTATATTTTATTAAAAACTAATTGTTTAGTGCAAACTCAACTATCTTATCAATTGCGTATGCAAAGTCAGCACGACTAACTTCTTTATCGTATCCAAGTTTGCCATCTTGATCGACTTCTAAAAGTCCTTTTCTAACTACGTCTATAACTGCATCGCGGCTCCATGCTGGTAGATAGCTATATGCGCTATAGTCAACGTCAACTACATTAGGCATGTTTATATTATATAGTTTAAGTAGTCCTTCAAGCATAACGGCTAATTCTTGTCTACTTACTTTTTTCATAGGCTTGAATGATCCATCTGGGTATCCGGCCACAATACCATGTGTCATTGCCCACTTAACTGAATTGAAGTACCAGTCTTTCATCATTATATCTTTTGCGCTCATACTTGTGTTTATAAACTTATCTCTTGATATTCTCATGAAGACTGCAGCTACCATGGCTCTAGTAACTGTTGTGTTTGGCATGAACTTATCTTTTTTAATACCAGCTAAAACGCCTCTTGAAGCAAGATTGATGATGGCATCTCTTCTTTTTTCATTGACTATGTCTGTAAAATTAACTGGCAAAACTTTATCAGCTACTTCTATTGGACTAAGTTTTGTTTTTTCTATAGGTTTTGTATTTGTTTCAATAGTCTTTGTTTCTTCTTTCTTATCTTCTGTCTTGTCTGTTCTTGGCCTTCTTGGTCTATAGCTGTGCTCATCTCTATTGTCAGGTTATCACTTGTCCTATATGTTACCACTTTAAAAGTATTATCTGTAACAGATATTTCTGAATAGTTAGGAACTCTTTCTTGGTTTTGTACTGCTGCATAGGCAAATTTTTCTTTTTGTATTCTATAGAATTTTGATCCTGAACCAGAGTTTGCTGTAATGTATAGCGCTCCCTTAGGGTTTATATACTCACTTGGTACCTGTCCTTCTACACCATCTTTCCACTCAACTAATGGTTCTGTTCCGTCCATCAAGTGCGTTCTTACATATACGTGATCGTGTCCCATAAGAACTGCATCGATGCCATTGTCTTTAACCAGCTTTGGAATATATTGTCTTCTGTCCAATATATCCGAGTCACTTGCATGTGATGCAACTGAGTAAATTGCGTGGTGGAATGTCAATACTTTCCAATCAACCTTATCTTTGTATTTTTCAACAGTCTTTTTAATAAAATCATTGTGTCTTGCAGCATCCCATCCATATGTCGAATCTAGTGATATGAATAATGTATTGTTATATACATAAGCATAATCTGCTCTCCCCTCTTCATTTAGATCTGGTAGAGCAAAGTGCTCAAAGTAACCGCTTCTCGCATAACCTTCTCCATCGTGGTTACCAATAACTGGCGCCAACGTCATTCCCTTTAAGTTTGCTCTTTGAATATATTGTTTGTATTGATCTTCATTATCGTCATAATCATTGATTTGGTCACCAGCACTTAGTAAAAAGGCAAAGTTATTATTAGGGTCTTTCATTTTTTCTGCCATGATGTTTAAGGTCTTATCCCAGCCTTCTGCATCTCTTGCTGTATCGCCACTTGCACCAATTTGTGGGTCACCTACTAAGAAGAATGAGAAGTCTCCCTCTTTCGCTGTTCTAAAGCTAATTGGATCTGACTTGCTTCCATTATCTCCATTCCAATATGTCAATTCATACTCTGTAGCTGGCTTTAGACCTGTTATCTTTGCTCTATAGCTTATATATCCAGCTTTTCTGTTATCTTTCTTTTCTTCACATCTAATTATTTGTGTGTTTTGTGTTATCACTTGTCCTATATGTTACCACTTTAAAAGTATTATCTGTAACAGATATTTCTGAATAGTTAGGAACTCTTTCTTGGTTTTGTACTGCTGCATAATCAAATTTTTCTTTTTTTATTGTATAGAATTTTGATCCCGAGCCAGAGTTTGCTGTAATGTATAGCGCTCCCTTAGGATTTATATACTCGCTTGGCGCATTACCTTCTAAGCCATCTTTCCACTCTATTATTGGCTCTGTTCCATCCATTAAGTGTGTTCTTACATATACGTGGTCGTGGCCCATAAGAACTGCATCGATGCCATTGTCCTTAACTAATTGCGGAATATATTGTCTTCTCTTTAGTATGTCTTCATCAACTGCATGCGATGCGACTGAATATATTGCGTGGTGAAATGTTAATACTTTCCAGTCTACTTTGTCTTTGTATTTTTCAACTGTCTTCTTTACAAAATCATTATGTTCGGCTTGATGCACTCCATAAGTAGAATCTAGTGAAATAAATAAGGTGTTATTATATACATAAGCATAGTCTGCTCTATCTTTATTGCCGAATTCTGGAAGTGTATAGTGTTCAAAAAATCCATTTCTAGTAGCATTTTCTCCATCGTGGTTACCAATAACTGGCGCCAACGTCATTCCCTTTAATCCGTCTCTTTCAGTAAAGCCCACGTATTCATCCTCATTACTTGAGTAGCTATTGATTTGATCACCAGCACTTAGTAGGAAGGCAAAATTTGTTCCTTCATCAGTCATTCTTTTCTTCATGATGTTTAATGTTTTGTCCCAACCTTGTGCATCGCTTTCTTTGTTGCCGCTCGCACCTATTTGTGGGTCACCTACTAAGAAGAATTGAAAGTCTCCTTCTTTAGCTGTTCTAAAACTAATTGGATCTGACTTTTCTCCTTCTTCTCCATTCCAATATGTCAATTCATACTCTGTATCTGGGTATAATCCGCTTATATGTGCTTTATAATTTACAAATCCTTCTTTACGGTTATTCTCATTAGCTTCTGCTGCAAAGATTTCACCTTCGCTATCGCCAAACTCTTTTACTTCTACATATCCAGCAGCATTAACTTTGTTATACCATGTAAAGTTTCTCTCACTTGGATTGCTTCCTATCGTCAATACTGGTGTAGCAAATTCATCCTCAGATGTGGCTTCTTGTGCTTCATCTTCAAATCTGATGTTTTGCATGTCAAAGTAGATGTCTGAACTCTTTTCAGAGTATTGGTGCAATTCTACAGCTAGATAGTTTACACTACTTGTTAATTTTCCTTGTAAATCAGAGAATGGTATAGAAACTTCTGCTTTTACAGGCTTACCTACTTTTTCTTTGCATCCATACTCAACACTTTGTGAATATCCTGCATCAGGAACATTGGCTTTATATATAACCTCTCTGTTTAAGTAAACGATGACTGCGTCATCATAAGCTAAGTCAAACTTTAAAGATTTATTCCATAATGACATTGTATCATCTACATTAAATTTCTTAACAAAAAAATATGTAGGAACTGTTTTTCCATCATCAAGATAGTGTCTTAATAAAGTCTTTGTTGTAAATCCATCTTTAACGTACTCTTTTCCTTCTTTTGATCCAAAAGATGCTTGTCCAGTTTTGGTAGCAGCATCTTTATTATATTGACCAAAGGCCCACATATTGGATCCTGGAGTTAATGATGGATCTACTCCGTCTTCAAAATAAGTCCAATTATTGTCAAATGAAACAGTGGCTTCATCTGCTTCTTCATTTACTTCTTCTGAGCTTTCTTCTCCAAGTCCCTCATCTGATGGCACGTTTGATGGTTCAATTGCACCGAGAGATTCTTCTTCTGTGTTTTCTTCTAGAAGTTTTTCCTCATTATCTTCTGTAAATACATCTTCATTATTGATAGCATCACTAGCTTTCAAATCAAATGAAAAAGTACTTAACAAGATTAGAAAAACTAAAACTAAACTTACAATTCTTTTTGTTTTCATTTTTTCCTCCTTGTAACATTGATATGAATTTGATTAGAATTGATTACCTTGTAAAAAATTTTCTTACTCTACTTTTGTCTTCAATATTATATACTATACTTGAAATGTATGCAGATATAGGCACCATCATTACTACAACGCTTGTAGCAATCAAGCCATTGGCAAGTTCCATACTAAAAAAGTTGCTACTAATAAGTTGATTAAACTGAACTCCATATGACATTAGAGAAAGAACAGTTGTAAGCGAGCTTCCTATGAAAGCAAATATAAGTGTGTCTACCATAGTTGCGATAATGTCTTTACCTATATTCATTCCTGATTTAAATAAATCATTGGCACCCAACTTTTTATTCAAAGTTTTTATTTCTAGCAAAGCTGAACTTATTGACACGGACACGTCTTTTGCTGCTCCATATGTCGATATTGTAATGCCTGCAAAGAAAAGATACTGTAATTGCATTCCAGTTTTTTCTACTATATAAAATAAGCCTTCAGCATTTGGGTCAACAAAGCCTGTTAGATGTGCCGTTATAGATACCAAATATGATAAAACTGCGACTATTATAAAAGATATAAATATCGAAATTATGTTAACCAAACCTATTAGCGAATAACCAAATATTATTACTGCTGAGTATATGCTTGCTAATAAGATAGTCACTAAGGTAACAAGTATTATTGGTCTTCCTATATATATAGAAGGAAGCATATATAAAGCTATAATATATATACTTATAATCAGTGCTAAGGCACTCTTTAGCCCATTTTTCTTGCCTACAGCGTAAAGTAGGAGTATAAAAAGGGCGATGTATATTGCTATAACAATGCTTCTGTCATAGTTATAAACTGTATAATACGGTTCAACGCCTTCTGGTGAATCTATCAATAAAATAATTCTTGTTCCTTTTTTAGCAAGTATAGAGCTAGTGTTGAACAATGTGTTATCAATAATCTTCTCTTCTCCAGCTTCTTTTCCTTCTAGTATCTTAACTTTTAGTTTTTGACTTCCAACATTTAAGTAGTTATACTTTTTACTTAAATCTTCTTCTAAAACTTCTAGAACTTTAGCTTTAACGTAGTGGACGTTTTTGTTATCCCACCTTACTTCTCCAAAATCGACTTTTCTGTAAAAAATATATATTGCTATTAATATCAATATAAGTGCTATGTTTATTAACTTCTTCAATGTTTCCTCCTGTATCTTACTAATCATCAATTGATTATTGATAGAGGCTTTTCTCTGTCATAATCCTTGTATATGATACTAGTAATTTGTAAGATTGAGATTAGATAATTGTAAATTGCCTGTAAAATAATAATGAGCCTTATATATAAAAAATATACCGAAGATTGCTCCTCGGTATATCTCTATCTTTTTTGTAAATACTAATTATTAAGAACGAATTCTACGATTCTATCGATTGCGTATGCAAAGTCAGCACGACTAACTCCTTTATCAAAGGCGTTTTGTCCTTTTTGATTTACTTCTAACAAACCTTTTCTAACTACGTCTATAACTGCGTCGCGGCTCCATGCTGGTAGATAGCTATATGCGCTATAGTCAACGTCAACTACATTAGGCATATTTATATTATATAGTTTAAGTAGTCCTTCAAGCATAACGGCTAATTCTTGTCTACTTACTTTTTTCATAGGCTTGAATGATCCGTCTGGGTATCCGGCTACAATACCATGTGTCATTGCCCACTTAACTGAATTGAAGTACCAGTCTTTCATTGTGATATCTTTTGCGCTCATACTTGTGTTTATAAACTTATCTCTTGATATTCTCATGAAGACTGCAGCTACCATGGCTCTAGTAACTGTTGTATTTGGCATGAACTTATCTTTTTTAATACCTGCTAAAACGCCTCTTGAAGCAAGATTGATGATAGCATCTCTTCTTTTTTCATTGACTATGTCTGTAAAATTAACTGGCAAGACTTTATCAGCAACTTCTATAGGGCTTGGCTTAGCTGTTTCGATTTCTTTTGTTTTTTCTTCTGTTTTTGTTTTTTCTTCTTTCTTTTCTTCTGTTTTGTCTGTTTTGTCTGTTCTTGGTCTTCTTGGTCTATAGTTATAGTCATCTTTATCAGGTTCATATGGCGGTATAATTATAGTATGGTCATTATCAGGATTTGGCTCTGGTTGTGGATTTGGATTTGGATTTGGATTTGGATCTGGATTTGGTTCTATTGTATTTTCTTTAATCAGTACATTGTTTGATGTATAATTTAATGTATATCCGTTAGGAAGGACTCTTTCTAGTTTAATAGTAAATTCTTTATCATAAGCAAAGTTTGCTGAATGATTTGCATCTAAAGCTATATCTTTTCCATCTTGTACAAGTTTTCCTGTGTATTCATCATTGCCGCCGCTTGATATACTTATTGTGTTTCCATTTATACTTGCTGTGAAATTAGCTGGGTCCATGCTGGCTTGCCAAGAAAGTGTTGTATTATTATCTTCTTTATATGAGTATTCTTTATAAGCATCTTGATCTTCGCTTGTGAAGGCATCGACTATGTCAAGTATTGCACCATCAGCAAAAGTTAATCCGTCTTTTACTGCATCTATAGCAAGTATTCTATCTAAATCTAAAGTATATTTTCCATTCTTTCTATTTAAAAAATTTAAGCCTTTAAGCGTGCTCTTTACACTGCTTCCAATCTTCATGCTTATGCCCATTTTTACTATGCCACCTGTTGGCATCTTGCTAAAATCAATTGCATCTGATGGCTTTGGATTATATTTTAAATCTTTAGTAAAATCATCTACAATTTCTGAAAGCGGCTCTTGAATTTGTTTAAGAATATTTTCAATAGCGCCTTCATCGTTTATCTTCTTAAGTGCATCTTGCATTTCAGAACTAAGTTTTTCATCTCCAGCAAGGTGAGAAAGATATGCATAGTTTGCCAATTCTTCCACTGTAACAGTATCTGTGATCTTAGCTTTCAACAGTGGTCCAGCTAACTTTTGAACGTAGCTTTTGATTAGCTTTTCATCTTTTAATTTATCATTTACTTGTGTCAAGATGCCTTCGATTAAACTAACTAGATTTTCTTTTTTAATGCTTACATCTAGTTTATAAAAACTTGTCTTAATAAATAATACGTCACCTTCTACATGTGCTTCAAATGTAGCATTTGGATCCTTTGCTTTTACGAGCTCTTTAAGTTTTGGAATTATCTTATCATCCAAGTGATCCCATAAGTATTCACTTAATTTTGCATGTCTTTTTTCTGGATCAGGTTCATTCTCTAAAAGTCCAGTTATACTTGCGCTTAAATCAGTAGATATCTTCTTATAAAGCTCACTTGTAAATATTGCTCCACTTGCACCAACAATTAAGTCTTTGTTAATTACATTACGTTTAGCAAATTCTGTTAAATCGCTAATATTTTGCTCGCCACCTTTTGGATCAGTGTACGTAATATTTTTTATTAATTCAGTCTTAACATCTAGAGAATGTTCAGGATTTACAGTATTAATTGCATTCTTAAGTGAGATGTGACGGATTGGACATGGATAAGTTACTGTTGAGCCTGTTTCGATATCATAGATAGTATTTCCTTGTGTGCTTTTTACTTTAGCAATATCTTGTGCATGCATGTGACCAGTGAATACATATGAAACGCCTAAATCAGCAAAGGCTTCTGCAGGCCTTTTACCATCGTAGCACTTTTCATCCCATTCATTTAATAAGTACTCTTTAAGTAGTTCAGGTTCTTTTACAAAGTGTGGTATATAGCCGTGGTGGCTTAGTAAAAATACAACGTCATTTCTCTTTTTAGCTTCTATAACTTGTTTTTTAGCCCATTGATATAGCTCTTCTCCCATAGTACCAGCTGTGATATGTGAAGCGCGTCCATCTGGTGTTACATCTTCTGTATTGATGGATGTATCTATACCTATAACAGTAAGTCCGCTTTTGCCTGAGGGAGCATTTTCTAAATCAATGTGCTTTGCGTATGAAGATGAGCCATGACCTTCTTCAAGGTTTGGATATTTTGACATGTAATTTTTATATTCTTCAGAATTGATATATAGCTCTGCTCCTTTGTATAAAGAGCTGTACATAGAATTAAACATCTTATGAGTAGTAAGCCCTGCAAGTTTTGCTGTGTCAGTCTCTTTATTATATGTTGTAAAGTCATATCCATCGTAGTTATTGATGTCGTGGTTACCTGGTATTACAAAGTATGCTGCTTTTTCACCATTAGCTTCTCTTTCACTTTTCCAAGCTTCAAGCTTAGAGCTAACATATGCATGAGATTGTTCTTCACCGTCCTTAGTTAAGTCGCCAGCTATCATTATAATTTCTGAATCATTTTTCTTTGCTAAGTTTATAGCTTCGTCAAATATGCCTTGGCTTTGAGTAAATAGCTTCCTATCCGAATGCATAGCTCTTGTGTATGCATCATTTTCAGCTATAAGTGTCGTTGGCAATACATGTGTATCTGACATAATAGATATCTTTAAGTCACCTTCACTTTGTTCTTGCGTGAACTTAATATCTTCTGCGCGATTAACAGCATCAGATGAGCTACTAGGATTGCTTTTTAGCTCAGCAGCTTCAGTAGAAGTTTTTGAACTAGCATCTTCACCGTATAAGACGATTGCTTCATCAGCATTTTCGCTGCTAGTATCACCGCTATTTAGTACTATTGCTTCGTTAGCATTTTCTGCTATGACTCCATTGAGTGGAGAGATGAACATAAGTATCGCCATAAGTAGCAACAATGTTCTTTTAAATAAATTTTTCATTTTTACCTCCAGTTAATAAATATTTTCTACGAGACTTATTCTATGAGATAAATATTATGGGAAGAATATATAGGTGTAAAAATAATATAAATTTTAGAAGATAAATATTTTTTTACCATATTTATAAGTACAATTGAATTTTCATTTACTATTTACAAAGAAATACCCTCCTTACTCATTCATCAAGTAAAGAGGGTAGATATAATAAAATCTTATTAGTATTAATAAATTTTTGCATTAAAAAAGAGCGATCACTCGCTCTTCTTCATTTGTTTTTGATACTATTCAGTTACTAAATCGTATTCGTAGTTTTTAACGCCGTCAGCGTTTACAACGTCTGTGTAACCAGCTGCTAATAGAGCGTCTTGAGCTTCTCCAGATTTTTTACCAGAGTTGCAATATAAAACGATCTTTTTGTCTTTGTCAGCGTCTAGAACTGATGCATCGTTCTTGATGTCATCTAAAGGAATGTTCTTTGCGTCTTTGATGTGACCTGCAGCGTATTCTTCAGCGCTTCTTACGTCAACGATAACGTATTTGCCTTCTTGTTCAGCGTCTGCTTGTAGTGCTACTACTTCATCACCTGTCATAGTTGCTTTTTCTCCTGTTTGAACGCTATCAGCTTGATCTGCTGGAACGCTTTCAGTTGTATCAGCATTTTCTGCTGGTTTGTCTTCTGCTGGCTTTGAGCAAGCTACTAGTGAAAATGCTAGTACAAGCACTAAAGCTAATGATAATAATTTTTTCATGTATATTACCTCCTTAAAATTTTACCATAGATATTATACCACTTTTAAGCGTGATTGTAAATTTTTTTAATTTTATCTTAATATTTTCTTAATAAATACTACTTTAGTAGTAGTGTGCTCGCTATGCAGCTTACGCCTTCTTCTCTACCTTCGAAGCCTAAATTTTCAGTAGTTGTAGCTTTTATGCTCACTCTGTCTATGCTTAGCTCGAGGTCTTTTGCAATATTTGCTCTCATTTCATCTATATATGGTCTTAGCTTTGGCCTTTGCATAATGACAGTCGCGTCTATATTTGAAATGCTGTAGCCCTCTTCCTTGACCATGGCATAGATCCTTCTAAGAAGTACTCTTGAGTCGATATCAAGGTAGTCATCACTTGTGTCAGGAAAGTGATATCCTATATCTTCCTTCGCCATAGCACCTAAGATGGCGTCCATAATCGCATGTATAAGTACATCTGCGTCGCTGTGACCCAGTAGGCCCTTTTCATGCTCTATCTTTACTCCGCCAAGTATTAAATCTCTGCCCTCAACTAGCTTATGCACGTCATAGCCATTACCAATTCTGATATCCATTAGAATGCACCTGTGCTTTTAAGCCTTTGCTTCCAGTTCGTATTGAAGATCTCTGCTATAACTAAGTCTTCTGGCGTAGTGATCTTGATATTGTCGTAGTGACCTTCAAGCATCTTTACCTCAACTCCAGCAAATTCAACGAGTGCCGAGTCGTCTGTTGCTAATATATTTTCTTTTATAGCGTGTTCGTAGCCCTTAAGCAAAATTTCTTTCTTAAAGCATTGTGGGCTTTGCGCTTGCCACAAAAGAGACCTCTTTGGTGTATGATGAACTGTGTCGTCTTCGTTAACTGACTTGATTGTGTCCTTAACCTTGACGCCAACAACGCAGGCATCGCAATTTAGAACCGTTTCAACAGCTTTGTTAATGGTTTCAGTTCTGATAAAAGGTCTCGCTCCATCGTGTGTTAAGACTATATCTGAGTTAACGCTTATGGCTTTGATGCCGTTATATACTGAATCCTGTCTCTCCTTACCGCCTTTAACAATGTTAACGACTTTAGTAAATTTATATCTGTTCACAATTTCTTTTCTTGTGTAATCTATTTCGTCTTCTTTACAGACAATAATTATCTCGTCGATGTACTTTGATCTTTCAAACTTTTCTATGGTATGAGCAAGTATTGGCTTGTCATTTATGCGCAGAAAAGCTTTGTTGACCTTTGAACCCATCCTGTTACTCATGCCAGCAGCGGCAATTATAACTGAGACAAAGTTATTCTCTATCATAAATTTCCTCCAACTATTCTTTAATCTTAGCAAACATCATCTTGCCAGCAGCTGTTTGAAGCACTGTTGTTATCTCGACTTTGAGTTTTTCACCTATCCTCTTCTTAGCTTCTTCGACAACTATCATCGTGCCATCAGAAAGATAAGCTAGGCCTTGGTTCTTTTCTTTACCCGCTCTAACTATCTCAACTACAAGTTCTTCGCTCGGTAATATAACTGGCTTAACTGCATTGGCAAGCTCGTTGATATTAAGGACTTCTATGCCTCTAACTTGGGCAACCTTGTTTAGATTGTAGTCGTTAGTAAGGACTTTTGCGTCCATCATAGCGGCAAGTTCAAGTATCTTGTCATCAATCTCTTCGACTGTGTCAATCTTTTCGTTTGATATTTCAATATCAACTATCGCTTCGTTTTGCATTTGCTTAAGTATGTCTAGACCGCGTCTACCTCTTTTTCTTCTTTGATCGTCCGCCGAATCAGCTATGTGCTGAAGTTCTTGCAAGACAAAATTAGGAATTACTAAAGTACCTTCAATAAAACCTGAGTTAGCGATGTCTTTAATCCTACCATCTATTATAACAGATGTGTCAAGAATTTTGTATAAATCTGTATCTTTTTTCTTTGATTTTTTTACTGTGCTCTTTTGAGTAAATTTCTCTCCAATATTTGAAATGTCCTTTCTTCTAGTCGTAACTATAATTCCAATATATGGAAATAGTATATAGAATATAACGGACAAAACTGGTCCAAGTACTGGTATACCTATGTTCATAGCGAGCTGCGATAGCAAAAATGCTATGACTAGCCCAAGTAGTAAACCTGCTAAACCTAAGATAAGATCCAAGCTTGTGAACCTTCTTAGCTCGATCTCAACCCTGTCACCAACATTAATAAGTCGTGTAAATATAGTATCTGATAACAAATAAAAAATAATTGCAAATAAAATGGATAAAAATACCGATACATAGATACTATAATTATGAAATGTTGGTACAAGGCTGATGGCCAATAAACTTACGCCGTAGCCTGCTGCTCCGCCTATGAGGAGCATGACGACTTTCATAATTTTTTTAAACATTTTTCCTCCTACTCTACTGCCTCGTAGATAATTTTGTCAATTTCTTCGTATGATTTGCCGGAAGAAAGTATCATTTCACTCATCAAAATGTTCTTTGTGTCGTGAAGTATCTTTTTTTCTCCGGTCGAAAGATTTCTCTTATCATCCAAGCTCTTTAGGTTACGGTAAACTTTAGCAACTTCGAAGATGTCTCCTTCCTTCAAAATCGCAGTATTATCCCTAACTCTCTTGTTCCAGTTAGTGCTCATCTTTGTCGGTTCTTCCTTTAATACTTCAACTACATCTTTTAACTTTTCTTTCTCAATGATTGATCTTATCCCTCTTTTTTCTGCATTTTTAACAGGTATCATAACCTTCATAGCACCTATAGGTATCTTAACAACAAAATACTCTTCACTCTTGCCTAGAATGTTTTTCTTTTCTATGTCAACTATGATGCCCGCTCCATGCATTGGATAACAAACCATATCTCCTACTTCATACATACTTCTCGCCTCCCTTTTCCTTAGATGATAATCTCATACCTATAGTATATTATATCACAGTTCGGCTAAAAAGTAAAGTTTTATGATATCATATTATATAATCTTTGTCAAGCCTTTTATAGATTTTTTTTAATTTTCTCATATTTTTAGTGCATCTATTAAGGAAGAGCATTTAATTAGCTCTAGTTTTGTAAACTTTGTCGATAGTTTTGCTTCGCTACTGATGACTGCCCTCTTATAGCCCATGCGTTCGGCTTCTTTAAGTCTTCTCTCAAGCTGAGGCACTTTTTTAAGTTCGCCCGTTAAGGATATGTCGGCTATATATACAGTGTCTGAGCTCAATACCCTGTTCACTAGCTGTGAATATATTGCCGCGATTAAAGCAAGGTTCGATGCATCTTCTTTAAGCTTAAGTCCGCCCATGGACTTGATTACGACGTTTTTATCAAACATATCGACATTTAATCGCTTCTCCATGATTGAAAGCAGTGTATTTAGTTTCTCTCTAGACATATTCTCGCTTATACGCGATGGATATGGTGTATATGACTTCGTTACAAGGGCTTCAACCTCAAGTATAACTGGTCTAGTACCCTCCATATTTACGGTGATGGCACTGCCAGGGAAATTGTTTTCCTTCCTTGACGAAACAAAGTACTCGCTCGGATTGTCGATCGATACAAGGCCCTTCTCTTGCATATTCATAAAGCCCATCTCGCCTGTGGCTCCATAACGGTTTTTGCTCGCGACAATGGTTCTTAAGGAATCGTTTTGATAGGTATCCATAACTAGAACGGTATCTACAAGGTGCTCTAGTGTTCTAACGCCTCTTAATTCATCATCTTTAGTCATTTGTCCAACTATAAAGACTATACGAGGCCTTTGAATATTTTTAGCTAGATTAACTAATTCATATGCGCACTCAACTGTTTGCGTTGGCGAGGCTGGTCTAGATGGCTTGTACTCATCAAGCTCGACCGTTTGTATCGAGTCAACGACCACCATATCCGCGTCGACCCTAAGGATTTCTTCCTTAATATTGTCAAAGCTCATATCGCTTATGATGTATAGATCATCCTCGATAGTATCAAGTATCCTGTCTGCCCTTTGCTTGATCTGGCTCTCGGACTCTTCACCTGAAGCGTATAGGACCTTAAGCCCTTTTTTGCACGCGTCGTTCGCTATTTGCAAAAGAAGTGTACTTTTGCCGGCGCCTGGCTTAGCTGTAAGTATTGTAACCGAGTCCTTAACTATGCCCTCGCCCATAACTCTGTTAAACTCTTCGAAGCTTGTCCTAAGCCTATCCGAGTTTGACGAAGTGACAGTCTTTAGCTGCATCGCCTTGCTTCTTACGCTTTTTTCTTTTTTTACTGCTTTTTTTGTATCCTCCAAAACTTCCTTAAGGCTGCCCCAAGAACCACACTCGGGGCATTTGCCTAAGTAGCCGCTGGATTCGTAGCCGCACTCGCTACACTTGTACAAGCTCTTCTTCTTTGCCATTTTTAAATTCCAATTCCTTACCATTGTTATAGATAGTGATGCTCTTATCCTTAGAAACATTATTTTTCAAAATTTCTTCAGATAATCTATCCTCTATCATCTTTTTAAATGTTCTCTCTAAAGGTCTTGCCCCATATTCAAGGTCAAAGCCCTTCTTAGCAATCTCGTCTTCAACGGACTTGTCTATCTCGATATTTAGGCCCATCTCCTTAAGTTTTGCCTTAAGGTCTTCCGCCATCAAGTGAACGATTTTTTCTATATCATTTTCTTTTAGTTGATTAAATACAACGATGTCGTCGACCCTGTTTAAAAACTCTGGTCTAAATGTCTTCTTAAGCTCTTCGTTAGCAATCTCGGAAATTTTCTTCTTTTCGCTCTTTTCTTCGCTTGATGCATCTCCAAAGCCATAAGTATTTTGCTTTTTGAATCTACTTGCACCGACGTTACTAGTCATGATGATGACTGCATTTTTAAAATCAACAGTTCTTCCCTTTGAGTCAGTTAATCTACCATCGTCAAGAAGCTGTAGTAGTGCATTAAACACATCTGGATGAGCTTTTTCTATCTCATCAAATAAAACTACTGAGAATGGTTTCTTCCTAATCGCTTCAGTTAGCTGTCCGCCTTCATCGTAGCCAACATAGCCTGGTGGCGAACCTATAAGCTTAGATACGCTGTACTTTTCCATGTACTCACTCATGTCTATACGTATCATAGCGTTTTCGTCGTTAAATAGACTCTCTGCAAGCGCTTTGGCTAGATAAGTTTTGCCGACACCAGTTGGTCCAACGAAGATAAAGCTGCCTATCGGCTTGTTCTTGTCCTTTAAGCCGACCCTTGCCCTCTTTATCGAGTGGCTAAGTACGTCTATCGCCTCGTCTTGACCTATGACTCTTGATTTTAGCTTCTTATCTAAGTTTAGTAGTTTTTCTTTTTCTTCTTCGCTAAGTTTTTCAACAGGTATGCCAGTCCATTTCGATACAACTCTTGCGATATCGTCAAAGCCAATCTTCATGCTGTTTAGCTCGGATTTTTGCTTCCACTCAGTTCTGTCTAGGTCCATCTTGTCCTTAAGCTCGCGCTCCTTGTCCCTTAGCTGAGCCGCCTTTTCAAAATCTTGCGCCTGTATCGCTTGAATCTTTTCAGATGCAATTTCCTTAAGCTCGTCCTCTATCTCCTTAAGTGAGAGAGGTCTAACATAATTTTTCATTCTGACAAGTGATTGCGCCTCATCAATTAGGTCTATGGCCTTGTCTGGCAAATATCTGTCTGATATATATCTCTTTGATAATGTCACAGCCGCTTCAATGGCTTCGTGCGAGATTAATACTCTGTGATGCGCTTCGTACTTGTCTTTAAGTCCTTCTATAATCTTTATAGCGTCCTCTTCACTAGGCTCTTCCACCATGATGGTTTGAAGCCTTCTTTCAAGTGCCGCGTCCTTTTCGACATATTTTCTGTATTCATCAACAGTTGTCGCGCCAATGATTTGTATCTCGCCTCTTGTAAGGTATGGTTTTAGTATGTTTGACGCGTCAAGCGAACCTTCTGACGAGCCAGCTCCTACTATAGTATGAATTTCATCTATAAATAGAATTACGTCGTCTCTTTCTCTAAGCTCTTCAAGTAAATTCTTGATTCTGCTCTCAAACTCGCCCCTGTACTTCGATCCAGCGATTAGACTAGTTAAGTCAAGGGAGAATATCTTTTTATCTCTGATGATTTCAGGAACATTGCCTGAAACAATTCTTTGAGCTAGACCTTCGGCGATGGCTGTCTTGCCGACACCTGGTTCACCGATTAGAACAGGATTGTTCTTTGTCCTTCTCATTAGTATTTGTATAAGTCTCTCAATTTCAGACGCTCTGCCAATTACAGGATCTATCTTATCCTTTATCGCAAGCTCATTTAAGTCCAAAGTGTATTTTTGAAGTGCTTCGCCATCATCAGCAGCATCTTCATCAAAGCCGTCCTCATCTTGGAAGCCGCCTTGATTAAAGCTTCTTAAACTATTTAGGTAGCCTGAAAGAGCCGAAAGAACCCTCTCTCTATCTACGCCAAATCTCTCTAAGATAATGGAAACAGGCGCTTCGTTCATCTTCACTATTGAATAAAGTATGTGTTCAGTCGTTACAATTGGCGCTCCTGCTTGGTTCGCCATCTTGATGGACTCCTCTATCACATATTTCAAACTTGCTGAATAATATATATCCTCTGGCTTTTTCACATCAAGCACAGATAGTTTTTCCACCATTTCTCTAAGAGCTTCCATTTCGAGTCCGTTTTGCCTCAAAATTTCAGACGCCTTAGTCGTGTTTGCGCTTAAAATGCCGATCAAAACGTGAGAAGGGTCCACTTCGCTTTTAAACATCCTTCTAGCTTCTTCTTCGGCTATTTGAAATGAGAATCTTGCATTTCTAGTAAATCTTCCAAAAACTGCCATATTTATCTCCTTTCTTATATATAAATCTATAAATTATTTTCTTCTTCCTTAATATCCTTGTCAATAAATTTTACCTTGCCTAGCTTTTCCCTAAGTATAGTCGCTCTCTTTTGGTCAATTTCTGACTTATTGCTAATGGAGTAAGTATACTCGATAGCTTCAGGCGTTATCATTTGGTATAGAGCCGCGTCGATGCTTACATCATCTGGATCAAGTAAGTCCATGCTCCTTGCGAACATCAGGTTCGATAGGTAGATAAGTGCCTCGTCGTAGCTGATAAGGCTCGCCACCTTAATCATCTCCAAAGCCTTCATAATTCTATCCTTCATCAAGATGTAATTTTGTTCAAGGTACCTGCGTCTATTTTCATTCTCGTAAACAATTACGTTTTGGTCAGTCAGCATGGAAAGCTTTTTAAACGATTCGATATTGGTAAACTTGTTTACATTAGCGTCTAAGATGTAGATATCCTCTATCTTAGAGCCATTCGGTCCCACAAGTGGTGTAAGCCTAATTTTAGACATATCATCGCTCTTTAGCTCATCCTTGTTAAACTCGTCCCTTCTGTAAAGATGAACGATTTTAGCTATGCTTATGCCATTGCCAATGTTAACGGGGTCACTCGTAAGATAACCGTAGTTTTCGTCGAATTGGAACTCAATTGACTTATCAAGCTCACGCTCCACGTCTATGGCGATGTCAACAAGCTCGTCAGCGCTTGCCGTGCCAAGAACTCTGATCTCAATATGGTCATTGTTATTTATAACTATGGCGATGGACTTGTCCTCATCAAGCAAAAGCTTCGTTCTAGTAATATTCTCTTTCACCGACTCATCCATAAAACCCTTAGCTAAAAAGTATTCAAACTTTTCTTTATCCATATTTGATACCTCATAAAGCATAAAGCTGTAGCTAGTGTTTTTTAAAGCTTCCAAAACCATATTCAAAATCTCGTTAAGCTTAGACCACATCAGCATGTCAGGGTATTTGTAGCCCTTGATGTTCCTCTTTAGAGAGACAATCGTGTTTAGTATATATTTATTGTAAATTGTCATTGATTTCGCCATCTTCCACCTTCTCCTTCGTGGACTTCGCCTTGATCTCGTCCCTAAGCTCAGCAGCTCTCTCATAGTTTTCGTCTTGTATTGCGGCTTCTAGCTCCTTCTTAAGAGATACGATCTCCATGTGCATAGGATTTGCGTCCATATACCTTTTTGGTAGTAGGCCCTCATAAGTTTTTTCGCCCCTTAGAGAGTTCAAAATCGGCCTGATCTCGTAGGAAAAAGTCTTGTAGCACTCCTCGCAGCCAAGCGTTCTGTTCTTGTTGAAATCACTGAACTTCATATGGCAGTTCGGGCACTCCTTTTCCTCGAACTCATAAGTTTCGAACGAGCCAAATAGCTTTTGCAAGCCCTCAAAAAGGCTCCTTATATCGCTTTCATTTATATTCATATCCGTATATTCTCCATATTCTCCTTGATTCATTTCGTTAAAGTCCTTTAGTGCACATTCAGTGCATAAGTGTTTTTCAATAATTTCGCCGTCCAATATCAGCTTTAAATTAATCATCGCTTCATTCTTGTGGCATTCATCGCATAACATTTTACTACCCCCTTTTCAGTAAAACCAATAGGATGTTCTTTAATATATCACTTCTAAGTGCATTTCTCTTGTCTATGTCAATGGCAAGAGCCCTATCGTCAATCGAAGCAAGTATTATCTCCTTCTCGTCCTTTGTAATGATCTCGTCATCACAAAGCTTTCTGATAATGTCGTGAGCTTCTTTTATGGTGATGCTATCGCCAATGGCGTCCATGAGTATCTCTTTGTATGCGTCTTCATCCTCTAAAAGATCAAGCTTCTCGATCTTGATATAGCCGCCCTCGCCCCTTCTCGACTGAATGTAGTAACCAAAGTGAGGCGCAAACCTTGTCGTCAAAACATAATTGATTTGACTTGGCGAACAGTTGAATCTAACGGCAATGTCTCTTCTTTTGATAAGTATGCTGCCGCCTTCTTCTTCAAGTAAATTGTTTAAAAAATATTGTATTTCATCGCTTAACATATTCTCACCTTTGACCTTCTTTGACTATTATAACATAAGTACCCAAGATGTGCAATGGATAAACATTAAGTGTAACTATTTTGTATAAATTTTCACTAGAATTGCGAATGGACTTTTATGGATAAAAGAAAAACACATGAGTATTAACCCATGTGTTTCTCTAAGAGAATAAATATGAAAAATATATTATTTGTGTATATGCTATTTATTATAAAGTTTTTCTTCTTATTCATCATCGCCTCCGGAGATGTAAGAGAATAAATAGAAGAACCCCGTCCTTGCGGACGTGAACCTTGGCACTCCGTGCTTGAAAAATATATTATTTGCGTATGCTTTTTTAGCTTCGGGTGGGTCCCGTGAACCTTGCCATCGCTTTCAGCGATGTAAAACATGAAAAAATATATTAAATATTATTTGCGTATATTTATTATTATTTATTTTTTTCTGCGTTGGCTGCTTCTATAATCTTATTTGCATGGTCTTGTGGTACTTCTTCGTATCTAACAAAGTCCATTTGGAAGGAGCCTCTTGCTTGTGTCATTGCTCTTAGGTCTATTGCGTATCTAAACATTTCTGAATGAGGTACTTCTGCTGTGATTACTTGTGTACCGTCATCTTGTGAGTCTATACCTAAAATTCTGCCTCTACGTTTGTTCATATCGCCCATAACGTCGCCTAGGTAGCTTTCTGGCACTTTTATTTCTGCCTTAACTATAGGTTCAAGAAGGATTGGTTTTGCTTCTTGCATACCCTTCTTAAATGCTAATTGTGCAGCGATCTTGAACGCCATTTCATTTGAGTCAACGTCGTGGTATGAACCGTCGTATAATGTTGCCTTAACATGTACTACTGGATAGCCTGCTAAAACGCCATGTTCAAGCGATTCTCTAAGACCTTTTTCAACTGCTGGGAAGAAGTTCTTTGGAACTGCTCCACCGAATACTTCTTCGGCAAAGACAAAGTCGTCTCCATCATGTGGTTCAAATCTTACCCAAACGTCACCGTATTGACCAGCGCCGCCTGATTGTTTTTTGTGCTTACCTTGAACTTCAGCCTTTTGTCTAATAGTTTCTCTGTAAGCAATCTTTGGATCGTCAAGTTCAATCTCAACGCCAAACGTGTTTTTCAATTTATCTTTAATAACTGTTAATTGCATGTTACCTTGACCACCAATTAAAAGTTCCTTAGTCTCATGATTTCTAATTACTTCAAATGTTGGGTCTTCTGCAGTCATCTTGTTAAGCGCAACGCCTATCTTTTCGTCTTCGCCTTGCTTTACAGGTCTTACCGACATATATAGAGTTGGCTTTGGATACCTAATTCTCTCGAATATAACAGGATGAGCCTTGTCGCATAGCGTATCGCCAGTACGAGCGTGTTCAAGTTTACTTGTAGCGCCTATATCTCCTGCGATGATGCTATCAGTATCGATTTGAGTCTTACCTCTTAAGTAGAATAATCCGCCAAGCTTTTCATCTACTTCTTGACTTGCATTGTATAATGGTGTAGATTTAGTAATCTTACCAGATATAACTTTGAATAATGATAACTTTCCTACGAATGGGTCAACTATAGTCTTGAAAACAACTGCCGAGAATGGTTCGTTTTCATCAACTTTTCTCAATTCTTCTTTATCTTCCCATGTGCCAGTGTATGCGCCTACTTCGTTTGGAGCAGGGAAATATCTTTGAATCTTATGAAGAAGTAGTTCCATGCCTATGCCTTTTTCAACACTACCTACCATAAGTATAGTTAATTCGCCGTTTCTAACAGCTTGCTTAATACCTTCTTTAAATTCAGCATCAGTAAATTGTTCGCCCGCAAAATACTTTTCCATAAGCTCTTCAGATGTTTCAGCAACGACTTCATTTAACTCGCCTCTAAGCTTTTCAATGTAGCCATCCCACTCAGCTGGAACAGGAATTTCAGTTCTCTTTCTACCTTCGTAGCTGTAAGCCTTGTCTTGAATTAAGTCAACCATGCCCTTAAAGCCTTCAGCTTCACCTATAGGCATAACTAGTGGAACTATGTGTCCACCAAGTTTTGTTTTTATATCTTCCAAAACTTCGTCGAATTTAACATTTTCCTTATCCATCTTATTTAAGAAGATAAATCTTGGAGTGTGATATTTATTTAAGTTTTTCCACGCTTTTTCAGTTCCTACTTCAACGCCTGCTTGCGCGTCAATAACTAGTATAGAGCCTTCTGACGCTCTCTTTGCACCATACATCTCGCCAATAAAGTCGAAGTAACCAGGTGTATCAAGGAAATTGTATTTAACATCATTATATTCTACAGGAATAACCTTTGTATTGATAGAAACCTTTCTTTGTATCTCTTCTTTAGAGAAGTCTCCAACAGTATTTCCGTCTTCAACTTTACCCATCCTAGAGATAGCTCCTGTTGCGTATAAAAGTGATTCAACTAGCATAGTTTTACCACTGCTACTGTGTCCCAAAAGGGATACGTTTCTGATTTTGCTTGCATCGTAAGCCTTCATATTTTTTCCTCCTCATATAAATATAGTTATTTTATCAATTTACTTTACAAAAGCGTTATATGTAAAAAAATTTAGCGTGAAGATAATAATTTCTTCACAAAAATATTATAACACATATAGATTTTTTTTGCAATGATTTTATCAAGATGATACACGAAAAGTTTAAAGAGACTAAAAAAGAAGAGCTCATCACTCTTCCTTTATCTCCTCATATGCTAGGCCAATAGCCTTGTAGAAGAACTCTAAATCTTCCTCGTCAAAGTCAAATGTGTCGCTGTGGTGCGGCCCCTTTAAATTTGTTCCCAGCATCATGTGCATGGCTGGAACGTCGCGGCTCTTAAGCTTCTTAAGATAAAAAGTCACATCTTCACTCGCACCAAAGCTCGGCATTCTCTGGGTCTTTATCTCATTTACATTAAGTTTTTCAATCACTCTATCAATTAATTCATAGTTCTCTTCCTTATATGCATTCGCCTTCGCAAGCACCTTCATCTCGTAATTTCCGCCCTTCGCCTCAGATACGCATCTTGCAATCTTCTCCATAGAAGAAAGCATCTCATCCATCGCCTCGTCGCTATCCGTTCTAAGGTCCATACCCAAAGTAATTTTATCCATGACAGCATTTCTTTGACCGCCGCCATTTATTATACCGATGTTAATAAATTTTTTGCTGTGAGCATCAATTGTAAGATCCTTTATCATATCTATGAAAGCCATGGCAATAGTAAGGGCGCTGATTCCCTTTTCAGGCGCGTTTGCCGCGTGCGCCGCCTTTCCGAAAAAGCTCATATCAAGCTTAGTAGTCGCTAAAAAATCAGTCGTTCCAACGCCGATGTAGCCCTTTTCCTCGCCTAAGCCAATGTGATAGGATAAAAATCCACCCACATCCTCCGTAATAAAGTCCGCCATGCTTCTTGCGCCGCGAACCCCTTCTTCGGCGGGTTGAAAAAGCACTCTAGCCGCTTCCCCAGACTTGCTAAAGCGCTCGCATAAGCTAAGTGCCAAGGCTATGTGTCCGTCGTGACCACAGGCGTGCATATTGCCATTAGTCGAGGCAAAGCCAAAGGTGTTCGGTAAATGCGTTACATCACTCGTCTCCTTTATCTTGAGCCCGTCGATATCGGCCCTGAATAAAAAGTATGGAGCCGCGCCAAACTCAGCCATCACCCCAGTGAAGCCTTTATCAATGTCGCTCATCTTGCTCTCGGCACCGCTTTCGTAAAGTGCCCTGCCATAATAAAGTTTACAATTAAAATTTTCAAGTATTTTAATGATCTCCTTAGTCGTCTTCACTTCTTCAAAGCCGAGCTCGGGGATTTTGTGAAAAAATCTTCTATATAAAACTAAATCCATCTTATCACCTACTAGCTAAATCTTACATCAAGAGCCGCGTTTTGTCAAGCTTGACAAATTGCCGTGGATGTAGTAATATATTCATGTTGAGGTGAATTATGAAAAAGAAATTTATTTTATTTATAACTATGCTAATGGCCATGCTTATGGCATTGACAGCATGTTCAAAAAAAGAAGCGAAGTTTACAAAAGAAGAGATCAAGGACTGGAACGTTAGTGAAGGCAAAGAGCCAAAGGCTGATGACATCAACGACGACTTTGTTAACGCGCTTAAACGCTTTATTAAGAAGAGTATAGCAGAGAAAAATTATGAAGCCTTCTCAGAGATGGTTAGCGATGAGTATTTGACAGCAGTTGACATGACGCGTGATGAATACAGGGCACTTAACAAAGAGACGAGCGAAGCACTTAAAGACATGGACATCGAAGTATCAGACGTTGAAGCGAGCCAAGTTGATGAACACGCAATCGAGCTTAGATACACTTTGAGCTTTAACAACTCAAATACAGCGCAGTACATCTACATCTACAAAGACAAAGACGATGTATTCAAGTTTGCGCCATCGATGTACGAGCCACACGCTTGGCAAGTAAGTGATTTTGATAAAGATAAAATCAATATACAGTTCATATCACTTGGTAAAGTTACCGAGGGTATGGAGGTCAGAGCAAAGCTTATGAGCACTGAGAAATGGGACAGAGAACTACTTAGCGCAACGCTTTACACAGACAGAGGTAAATATGACGCAGCCAAGTTCAAGATAAACATCGCAAGCGGCAAGACAGAGCACACGCTTTTCTACTTCAATCACGCAAAAGGCAAAGCCGAAAAGTTCGAGCTAGTCTACAAAGGCGATGGCGGCGAAGAAAAGATGACTACATTTGAGTTTAAGTAAATAATTTTTAATAGATATGTATATATAGTAGGAAGAGATTGATGTGTACCCAGAAAACTGGACACATTAATATTTAGTTTACATTCATGGATGCTAACCTATACAAAGTAGGTGGCATCCATTTTGTTTTCTTCTGA
>QWCQ01000277.1_pt1 | contig 40582 bp, 31 predicted proteins | sample 1972701 | NCBI WGS metagenome assembly QWCQ01 (sample SAMN09866704, study PRJNA288562) | Human gut metagenome isolate pre4_stool, whole genome shotgun sequencing... | reverse complement strand
TCTTTGGCTATCCAAAACGATGTACTTCAAAGCACTCCGCTCATTTCTAAATCGTTACCTATCCGCATCGCTCCAAACGGTAACCTCTTACTTCTCAGCCAGATAGTCCGAAACCAAAAAATCCCCTTGGAACTTTTCGTTTTCAGCGGAGCTTTTCGCTTATATGTCCCATTAGCCAAGACAGACACTTCGGAAAATCAAAATAAAGCGTCAGCTCTGATTTGCGAGATTAAAAAGTTTGTCTTACCTTTGCCCCCACGTGATGACAAGAGGCTCCGAAGAGGTCTTGGATCGTAGTGGATGGATTTGATAAGCTTGCAACCACTTAGAAAAATGCTAAAAACTTACCTCCCCACCTCTCTAGAAGAGACCGCCGGAGGACCTTTTTAAGCAAGCATAGAGACATCGAAAGCACCCCACGAGCTGATCCGTCAGACTGGTGGGGTGCTCTCTTGTTGTGGCGAGAGGCTCTTGCTTAGTCAAGTAGCCTCAACTCAACACTTATTTATCTCAATAGTATATCAGCAGTATGAACTACTTCTTTACATCAGAATCGGTGTCTGAAGGACATCCAGATAAGGTGGCAGACCAAGTGTCAGATGCCATCGTGGATCAGCTCCTAGCGGGTGATCCTAACTCGCGTGTCGCCTGTGAGACGCTTGTCACTACGGGACAAGTGATCGTTTCGGGCGAGGTGCGTAGCAATGCTTATGTAGATCTAGATGCGACGGTGAGACGGGTCGTCGATCGTATCGGGTACAATAAGCCTGAGTATGGCTTTGACGCTCGTAGCTGTGGCATACTGAGCGCCATCCATGATCAGAGCAACGACATCAACCGTGGCGTGGATCGTGGTAATCCTGAGGAGCAGGGCGCTGGCGACCAGGGTATGATGTTTGGCTATGCAACGACCGAGACGGCCAACTATATGCCTCTATCTCTGGACCTCTCTAATGCGCTCCTCTTCGAGCTTGCAGAGATACGCAAGAAGGAGCCTGAGTTGATGCCTTACCTAAGACCTGATGCCAAGAGTCAGGTGACGGTAGAGTATGATGAGAATAACCACCCCGTGCGCATTGACACGATCGTATTGAGCACGCAGCACGATGAGTTTATCAAGCCTACCGACGACTCTTACGAGGCGCAGCATGCGGCCGACCTGAAGATGCAGGAGCAAATAACGGAGGATATACGCCGCTACCTGCTCCCTCGTGTGGAGAAGTACTACCCGCAGTACGCTGACCTCTTTGCAGTGCAGGAGTATCGTCTGCTGGTCAACCCCACGGGCAAGTTTGTCATCGGTGGTCCTCACGGAGACACAGGACTCACAGGGCGTAAGATCATCGTGGACACTTACGGTGGGCGCGCTTCCCATGGTGGTGGCGCTTTCTCGGGCAAGGATAGCTCTAAGGTAGACCGCTCTGGAGCCTATGCAGCTCGTCACATTGCCAAAAACATGGTGGCTGCGGGCATTTGCTCAGAGATGCTGGTACAGATCTCCTACGCTATCGGTGTCGCAGAGCCTGTGAGCATCTACGTACACACCTCGGGTAAGAAGATCAATATGAGCGATGGCGAGATAGCGCAGCGAGTCTTGCGCATCTTTGACCTGAGACCGTACGCTATCGAGCAGCGCTTTGACCTACGCAAGCCGATCTATGAGGAGACTGCTGCTTATGGTCACTTCGGACGTGATGTGCGTCGGGTCAAGAAGAGCTTTGAGACATTCCACAGAGGCACTATCGAGATAGAGGTCGAGCTCTTCCCCTGGGAGAAGCTGGACTATGTGGAGCGGATACAGCAGGAGTTCGGACTCTAATATCTGCTAGGTCTATGCCTCGTCTCTCGGATAGCCTCAAGGCCAAGGAGCGTCTCTTGCTGCAAACCTATCTCAAGGCGCAGGGGATGAACCGTAGCCGTGTGCGTGAAGCTATCTTAGATCTGATAGGAGAGCAGATGGGCATCTTCTCGTCCGAAGATTTGATAGCACTCGCCAAGGAGCGACAGATGGCTATCGGAGAGTCTTCAATCTATAGTTGCATAGACCTCTTTGTCAAGATCGGTATCCTGCTACCTCTACCGATGGGGCTAGCAGGGTCATTGGTGCGGAAGTCACTGTGTCACGGCAAGGCTTTACTGCTGTGCCGGCACTGTGGCTCCGCATTGCTACATCGTAGCGCAGCGGCACTGACGGAGCTACAGACAGTTACACCGCCTCGCTTCAGCGACGTCACGCCACTACTGCTTTACTGGGGGGTCTGCCCTCAGTGCTATCGCCTCGGACGACGATAGAACCACACGGCAGTACAATCTAGTACTGCCCTTTGAAAGCGCTGGGTGAGGGTTCATAATCGCTTAAGGGAACGTCACGGGAGCATCAAAAGGTCGTTGCCGTATTAAACGACAAAGTCCTAGTTGCCTCTAAATGGGTATTCCTGCGAGAACCGACTCGGGCGTTAGCGCTCTGGAGAGGGGTTCGCTATACACCTATTATTATATGAGGCAACAGAAACATCTCATCTCTGGGTGGCGCTATGTGATGCTACCGTGCTTATTACTGCTTACGCTGACGCTCTCGGCACAGCAACCGGATACGCTCGTACTGACGCTAGACCAGAGCATCTCTCTCGGACTGGAGCAGAGCCCCATGGTGCTGGGCAAGGATGTGGCGCTGGTCAACCAAATGTATGCCGAGCGGGAGGCGCAGAGCGCTCTCTACCCGCAGCTATCACTCTCGGGCAACTACGGCTACACGCTTAAGAAGCAGCGCATCTACTTCGACGGGATGCCCGGTATGGGCGCTATGCCTGGTATGGAAAACGGCATCGAGGTGGGACGTACGCACAATATACAGCTGGGATTACAAGCTGGCATGCCACTCGTCAATGCGACGCTCTGGAAGGCGTTGCAGATTAATCGCACGCAGGTTGACCTAGCACTACAGCAAGCCTCGCAGTCTCGTCAGGAGTTGGTCGGGCAGATCAAGAAAGCGTTCTACACGGTGCTTCTTGCTCAGGAGTCTTGCGAGACGTTGCAACAGAGTATGCACAATGCGGAACTGAACCTCGAGCGGGTCACTCAGCGGTACGAAGCGGGGCTCGTGGCTGAGTACGACAAGATGCGTGCTGAGGTACAGTTCGCTAATATCAAGCCCTCGGTACTGCAGGCGGAGCAGGGTGTTGACCTAGCCTATATGCAGTTGGCGGTGCTACTAGGACTAGACCCACACACAGGTCTGCGACTGGTGGGACACCTTCAGGACTACCAAGCCGAGAGCCAGCAACTCATAGCGCAGGTGCCGACGACTGACTCGCTTTGGCTCACAACCAATCCAACCTTGCGGGCGCTAGAGCTACAGCAACAGATAGCGGACGAGAGTATCAAGCTCTCCAAGCTGAGCTGGGTGCCTTCGATATCACTGGGGGCGAACTACAATTACAACTTCTCGTCAAACGACTTTGACCTCTCTAAGAGTCGTCTCTGGGTTCCCTTTTCTGTTGTGAGCCTACAGTTTCAATTTCCACTCTTTACAGGGCTTAAGAATTACTACACGACGCGACAAGCCAAGGGGCGAGCTTTGCTCCTGAAGCTCCAACGACAAGATGCTGAGCGGTCACTCACGCTCGGTATGCAGCATCAGCGAGACCAGGCGCGCAAGGCTCAGGAGCAGTACAACACGGCGACGCAGATACAGGCGACAGCCGAGCGGGGCTACACCATCGCACAGCGTATGTACGACAAGGGAATGGGTACGCTCCTAGAGGTCAACGATGCTGAGCTGGCGCTCCTACAGGCTCGTCTCAATCAGACACAAGCCCTCTACGACTACCTCATAGCGGGCGTAGAGATAGAGCAACTCATTGCCCCCGAGACACCGCTCTCCGCTGATCCACGCAGTGATTACGAGGAGCGTCTCAACTCGATCAAACGAATGACACGATACTTCTAGCGATACAAACCATTTTAAGACAAACAGACTATCCTATGTTTCTCTCTATACGTACAGTTGCTCCCATAGCACTGAGCTTAGTTCTTCTATCTCTTACCAGTTGTAGCTCTGCGAGCAAGGATGGCAAGACGACCTTTTCGCACACGATCGACTCGACAGACATCAAGCATGTAGAGGTGGCGACAGTCTCGGTGCAGACGCTCCCAGACCTGCAAGAGTACACCAGCACGGTCGAGGCTAAGGTGACTAATCAGATAGCACCGCAGATGGCTTCGCGCATCAAGCGCATCTATGTAGAGGTGGGGCAGCAGGTCTCTCGTGGGCAGCTCCTCGCTGAGATGGATCACAGCCAGCTGGAGCAGGCGCGTCTACAGCTCGAGGAGCGCAAGAGCGCACTGGCTCGTATAGATGAGCTCTACAAGATAGGCGGTATATCGCAGTCGGAGTGGGAGGCGACACGGCGAGCCCTCACACTGGCTCAGACGAGCTACAATAATATAAAGGAGAACACACAGCTCCGTAGCCCTATCTCGGGTGTGGTCACAGCGCGCAACTACGATGCGGGCGATATGATGTCTCCCCAGATGCCTCTGCTCGTCGTGGAGCAGGTCAACCCAGTGGTGCTACGGGTCAATCCCTCGGAGCGCTACTACGGGCAGATGACCAAAGGGATGCCTGTGACGATTACTTCGGAGTCCCTGCCTGACGAGACTTTTGCCGGTAAGATTTCGCTGAAGTATCCGACGATCAATCCACAGACTCACACCTTTACGATGGAAGTTGAGGCGACCAATCCTGAGCGCAAGCTGGTGCCTGGACAGTATGCTCGCGTCTCGATCAATCTAGGCGACAAGGAGTACACGGTGGTCCCCACAGAGAGCATCGTCAAGCAGATCGGCAGTGCTGAGCAGTGCGTTTACATCGTACGGGACGGCATCGCCCATCGGCAGGTGGTCCTCGTAGAGCGTACCGTCGGTAAGTATACAGCGATCAGCGAGGGCGTCTCCTCAGGCGATGTCGTAGTTACGACTGGTGCCAGCATCCTGTCCGATCAGATGCCTGTACAGATTTCGCAGGCTCAGCAGTAGTTCCCCCAACACACAGATCCTCGCCTTTAGCTTATGAGTCTTTATCAATCAGCCGTTCGCCGTCCTGTCACCACGATCATGATCTTCGTCGGAGTGGTTGTCTTGGGTCTCTTTGCCCTGACACGCCTGCCGATAGATCTCCTGCCCGATATGCAGATCAATCGGGTCATGGTCGTCACTTCTTACTCGGGAGCCGCTCCTGAAGAAGTGGAGAACAACGTTACCAAGCCCATCCAAAACGTCCTCAACGGTATCAACGGAGTCAAGCACATTACCTCGCAAAGCAAGGAAAATGTCTCTGTCGTCACGCTGGAGCTCCGAGAGGGACTGGACATAGAGAATGCGATCAACGATACCCGCGACAAGATCAGTGCTATCGCGGAGGCGCTCCCCGACGGGGCTGGCACGCCAAACATTATCAAGTTTGGCATGGATGACCTGCCTATTCTCATGCTCTCGATCAAGTCGGACGCTAGCTCGAAGTCGCTCTACAAGATCCTGAATGATCAGTTGATAACCCCTCTAGGACGCATTGACGGAGTGGGGGGCGTCAACCTACTGGGTGCTAGACAACGACAGATCAACGTCTACTGTGACCCGCACAAGCTCGAGAGCTACGGCATCACGGTCGGTGATGTGAGCAACCTCATAGCAGTGGCAAACCGAAACGTCTCGGCTGGGTCGATGAACCTAGAGACGAGCAAAATCTCCCTCCGAGCTATTGGTGAGATCGTTGATCCGAAGCAACTGGAGGAGCTTCCCATAACGAGCTTCGCTGGCCGGACCATCTATCTGCGAGACGTGGCGAGCATCGTAGATGGCGATCCTGAGCAGCAAACGCTCGCTTACGTGGACAACCAGCGGGGTGCTATGCTTATGCTGATGAAGCAGTCGGGAGCCAACACGGTTCAGGTGAATAAGCGTGTCCTCAAGGCGCTCCCGCAGATTGTTAAGAACCTCCCCACGGACATCAAGATAGAGGTGATTATGGATCAGAGCGACTTCATCGTGCGCTCGATCAATAGTCTGAGCTCGACGATCGGCATCACCTTCTGCGTCGTGATGCTCATCGTGCTACTCTTCCTGGGCCGATGGCGCGCCACCTTTATCATCGTACTGACGATTCCGATCTCGCTACTCTCGGCCTTTATATACCTACTGCTGACGGGCAATTCGCTCAACATTATCTCGCTCAGCTCGCTCTCCATAGCCATCGGTATGGTGGTGGACGATGCGATCGTGGTGCTAGAGAATATCACCAACCACATAGAGCGGGGAAGCTATCCCAAGCAAGCTGCCGTCCATGCGACCAATGAGGTGGCGCTCTCAGTCATCGCCTCTACGCTGACGATGCTCGCAGTCTTCCTCCCGATGGTGATGATGCAGGGCATGGCGGGACTACTCTTCCGTCAGCTCGGCTGGATCGTCAGTATCGTGATGATCGTCTCGACCATCTGTGCGCTCGCCCTGACACCTACGCTCTGTGCTCACATGCTCCGAGCCAATCGCCAACGCAAGGAGGGGAGGGTAGCGCAAAAGATCCTACGCCCCTTCAACGACTTCATCCAGCGACTCACGGTCCTTTACCAAAGGACGCTCGCCTGGGTGCTACGACACAAGTGGCTCACGGTAGGCTTGTCCCTAGGCATCTTCGTGCTATCGCTTACGCTGGGCTCGCTGGTTAAGACGGAGTTCATGCCGCAGGGCGATGGTGGCTATATATTTGTCAAAGCGTACTACCCTGTAGGCACTACCATAGACCGCCCGCTCGCTGAGGGCCATCGCCTCACCGAGGAGTGGCACAAGAAGTACCCCGAGATAGAGATGCTCCAGTTCTCCACGGGTCAGGCGGACGCTTTCCAGTCTGGCGCCTCGACGCTAGCGCAGGACAATGCGGATAATCTCCTTTCCTTCAATATCAAGCTGGTCGATGCCTCCGAGCGAAAGCGTTCCTCTAAGGAGGTTGCTGCCGAGATGCGTCGTGATCTGAGCGCTACTCCTGGGATCAAGCAGTACAACGTCTCCATTCAGACAGGTGGCGGGGGACAGCAGAGTACTGTCAATGTTGATATCTACGGACACGACTTTGCCGTCACCGATCAGATCTCAAAAGCGTTTATGGCGGAGATTAGTAAGTCGTCAGCTTGCGCTCAGGCTCTGAGCAATCGGGATGAGTTTATGCCTGAGTACCAAGTCATCTTCGATCAGCAGCGACTCGCTGAGCATGGCTTGACCAATAGTATGGTAGCGAGCTACCTGCGCAACAGTATCTATGGAGCCACCGCCTCTTTCTATCGAGAGGATGGGCAGGAGTATGAGATCCGTGTGCGACTAGCTCCTGAGTTCAGACGTAGCCTAGACGATGTCGCTCAGACACTCGTACGCACCCCTCAGGGAACGAGCGTACGACTAGGCGACCTGGGCAAGGTCGTGGAGCACTTTGCGCCTCCCGCCATTTACCAGAAAGACCGTTCACGTGTCGTCACCATTGCCCTCACACCAGCACCCAAGGCAGCTCTGTCAGACCTCGTCCGCACCGCTCAGAAGACCCTCGATGGGATGGATATGCCCGAGGGCGTAAGCTACGAGATCACGGGAGCTTTCGAGCAGCAGCAAGAGGCTTTTGCAGACTTAGGGACGCTCCTGCTCCTCATTGTCTTCCTAGTCTTCATCGTGATGGCTGCGGAGTTTGAGAGCTTGGCCTCCCCGTTTGTCATTATGTTCTCCGTGCCCTTTGCCTTTACGGGTGTTATCCTCGGTTTGCTCGTGACTGGAGTCCCCCTGAGCATCATTGCCTTCATCGGAGCGATCATGCTCGTCGGTATCGTGGTGAAGAATGGTATAGTCCTGATCGACTACACCATACTCAATCGTGAGCGTGGCATGTCCGTACGCACAGCGCTACTCCATGCGGGAGCGTCGCGTCTGCGTCCTGTGCTGATGACGACCCTCACGACCGTTTTCGGTATGGTCCCGATGGCTATCGGCATCGGACAGGGTAGCGAGATGTGGCAGCCGATGGGTGTCACGGTAGCCTTCGGTCTGACCATCTCAACGCTGGTCACGCTCCTCCTGATACCTTGTATCTATGCGCTGGCCTCTCGCCGTCAGATACGGCGTCGGCGCAAGAAAAGTCTCAAAAACAACCACTAAGCTATGAATAGACAAACGGCACTCTTCATCGTCTACAACATCGCCCTGCATGGGCTCGTCCTGCGTACCCTCGAGCAGCACAATGCCAAGGGCTATACCGAGTGGAGCGAAGTCTACGGACGTGGCTCTGCGACGGGCGAACCACATCTCGGGAGCCACGCTTGGCCGACGACCAATGGCGCTATGATGGTTATCACGGATGCTGAGCGAGCCGAGCGAATCCTCTCGGCACTTCATCAGATCGATCTAGACAATCCTAAGCAAGGTCTGCGAGCCTTCGCCTGGGAGGTCATCAACATGATCTAACGAATACGCCACTAGCACAGTAAGAAGCGTCAGTCTCGCACGAGCGGGGCTGACGCTTTCTTCGTCTTTGTGGGTGTGTGGCTCGGTAGCTTCCATACGAAACGTCAACTTTCCAAAACCGTCCCAGCTTTGGAAAATAAAATTTCCAAGCTTGGAAAGTTAGTTTTCCTCCCTAGGAAACTTTCTTTTCCACCGTTGGAAAGTTCCCTTTCCTCTAGGGGAAAGCTCAGACCCCTCCCTTGGGAAGGGGCACTACCCCATAGAAAAAAGGAGTTTCCCGCGGGGGAAACTCCTTCTATCTGACTGATGTTGTCGCTATTTGTTGAGCTCGATGAGGCGGTCGTTGAGCTCGGCGTTGCTCCGTAGGCGGGGTATCTTGTGCTGCCCGCCGAGCTTGCCCTGCTCCTCGAGCCAGTCGTTGAAGAGCCCTCGCCGAGCAACCACCAGACGGGGCATTAGGAGTGCCATATTGGCATAGCGCTTTGCCTCGTAGTCGCTATTGAGCGTGCGGAGCTCTTGGTCGATGCGCTCGATGAAGTGCTCCGGATCGGCTGGCGGTGTCTCAAACTCTACGATCCACTCGTGATAGCCATTTGCTGTATCTAGGCAGAAGCGCGGTGCCACCGTGTAGTCTAGCACCGTGACGCCCATCTCTTGGGCGACGCGCGAGACGGCTGTGGTCGTGTTGTGGACCATCAGCTCCTCGCCGAAGGCATTGATAAAGCTCTGCGTACGTCCCGTGATGATGAACTTGTAGGGGTGCAGCTCGGTGAACATGACCGTGTCGCCGATGATGTAGCGGTAGAGCCCTCCGAGGGTGGAGATGACGAGCGCATAGTTGACCCCTTTCTGTACGTCGGCTAGCGGTATAGCCTGACGGTCGGGTGCGTCAAACTGAGACATCGGGATGAACTCGTAGAGAATGCCGTAGTCCTGCATCAGGAGCATAGAGCTAGAGGTGGGGTCGTCCTGAACGCCAAAGAAGCCCTCGCTCGCATTGTAGGTCTCACGGTACTGCATCCGCTCGGACGGGATGATCTGACGGTACCGCTCACGGTATGGATCGAAGCTGATGCCCCCGTGAAAGAAGACTTCGAGGTGAGGCCACACCTCTGAGAGGTTTTCCCGTCCCGTATACGCTAGGATCGCCATGATGGTCTCGAGCATCCAGCTCGGCACGCCCGAGAGACTGCCCACATCTGCTGTTGCTACCTCCTGGACGATCTGTCGCATCTTGGTGGTCCATTCGCTCATGAGGAGGGTCTGCTTCGAGGGGACTCGGTACATCTGTCCTAGGGTGGGCATGTTTTCCACCAATATGGCGGATAGGTCGCCCGTGTGGGTACCTGCGGCAAAAGCGGTCGGCTTGTGGCTTCCCCCAATGACTAAGCTCTTGTGTGCAAAAAACTCGCTGTCGGGTCGTGTGTCTAGATAAAGCCAGAGCGCATCTTTGGCACCCTGATAGTGGCAACTCTGCAGATGCAACCCTGGCACGGGAAGGTACTTGCTGCGTCCTCCTGAGGTGCCACTGGATGTGGCGAACCAGCGACAGCTACCCTTGATGAGCTGATTGCGCTCTCCCTGCAGCATACGCTCTACCCAGGGGCGCAGCTCCTCGTACTCGACGATCGGGACGATGCGCTGGTAGTCGCTGTAGGAGCGGATAGGCTCGCTCGTGAGGGACTGCTCGTAGGCGGTGCCATGTAGTACACGCATGATGCGCTTGAACTGACGCGTTTGGATAGCTTCGCTCTGCTTGGCGTACCGCTCGATGCTTTTGAGCCGGAGGTACATGAGGCGATAGATGGTTGCGGTCTTTCTGTCCATAGTATTACATCTGGAAGTTACTTTACGGCTACCAGTCTCTGATAGCGTAGCATGGGGGAGATGAGGTAGACGAGGGTCGTGTATTCGTTTTCTGTTTGGTAGTAGTCGCCCTCGATAGCGTTGGTTGCTAGGGGAGTGGGCGATGGTGAGGTGCTATATCGATAGCTGACGTAGCCTCCCTTGACGAGGAGCGACAGCTCAAAGTGCCCTGTCTCACGGTTGTAGCGCAGCGTGCGCTGCTCCTTAGGCAGTGCATCGAAGGCTGCTCCCTCGATGAACGGGGTACCGTACCTGAGCGGGTCCTCCAGAGCTAGTCGCCAGGTGACGAGGTAGTAGTCTGTCATAGTCTCGTCGTAGTACGAGTCGTAGTCTGTCTGGCGCACTTTGCGATACCCATTGGCATCGGATACTGTGATGTAGCTACCATTCGTTGGGCGGTCTAGATAAAGGTAAGCCTCGGGGGGTGTCTCCTGACTATTCAGGTGCTCTACGCCCATATTCGCCTGATAGGGAGACAAGATCTCGTAAGCGCGCCACTCATTGCCCGCTGCAAAGGTGGCTCCGTCATGGCCCCTGAAGGTGAGACGTCCAGGAGCGAGGGAAGTGGGGCTAGTGAGTCGCTGGTAGCGGGTGGAGGAACCGTTTTGGCCTACAGTCACGAGTAGCTCCGTGAGCGGGTCGCTGGCCAGTGTGGGGGGAAAGGTTAGCTCTAGCTCCACCTGCTGAAAGCGGGAGTAGTTCCCCTGAGGTGTCGTCGGCACCACCTGCTGAGCGACTTCGGCGAGAGGCTCATAGAGCGCAAAGCTGGTGACGAAGATAGGCTCCTCTTGCAACTCTTCGCACCAAGCGGTGAGGCGGTAATTGCCCGAGAGGAGCGGCTGTAGTACGGAGGCTCCTCCGAGGCGTAGCTCGTAGTGACGGTAAGCGACGCTCGTGGCTTCCGAAGGGGTGCTGTCGTCTGTCTGCCAGCGCGCTCCGATCCAGCCGTCGAGGTATTCGCTAAGCGTCATACGGTCATTGACCTGCCAGTCGGCATCGCACAGCTCCAGCTGGTAGTGGATGCGATGCGGGACGGGGTCTGTGAGGTCAAAGCTCACCACAATCTCTTCATCGCCACTAGCCAAGCGAGCGATCGGGTAGGGTATAGCGATCGGCTCCCCGTCACGCCACACCTGACACTGTAGAGTCTGTACCTCTGTCGTGTAGATGTGATGCGGGAATATCTCTCCTCCCGAGAGTGAGCTGGCAAGGGCTAGGAGGAGCCAGCAAAGCGTCCATAGCTTATTCATCGTCCCAAAGTTACTGCTCTTTGATGGAATGACCAAGAGTCCACCACCGTACAGTAACTACTTATCTATTGATTCAACAAACGGTTCCTCCGTTGGAACCGAAAAGTTCCTCCGCTGGAACTAAAAAGTTCCTGCCTTGGAACTAAAAAGTTCCAAGAGAGGAACTCTTTTTGGAACTCGTATGTGCAACTAATACAGTATGATATGAGCAAGTCCCGAGAGCATCTGTCGTTGTCTTTACCTTTACAGAGAGCAAACAAAAAGGAGACAGACCCCGAGTGTGGATCTGTCTCCTATATTGTTGTCAGGCTAGCTAGAGCGCTAGCGCATACTAGCGATTAGTTGCCGTGAGCAGCTTGGATCTTCTCGTACTTAGCGTTGTCGCCCAGTGCGTAGTAGATATTACCGAGTAGGTAGTAAGACGCATCAGGATTGATGCTGTAAGCCTTCTCGAGGTAAGGAAGCGCCTTCTTGAGTAGTGCGATGCGCTTCTTCTGAGCAGCTGTTGCACCGCCCTCCTCCTTGTCAGAGAGCTCTACAGCCTCGTTGTAGTAGATACGACCGATGTTGCAGAGAGACTCGACGTAGTTGGGGTCTATCTCGATAGCTTTGTTAAACCACTTGAGCGCCTCTTGCTCATCGCTCTCCTCGTAGAGCTTGCCCATCACGTCATAGAGCTGGGGGTTCTCAGGATTGAGCTCGATAGCTTGCTTGAGGAAGGTGCGCGCCTCGTCATACTTGTTCTGTACGATGTAGGTGTTGATCAGGTTGACGGAGTAGTATGCCTCCTTGGGGAAGAGCTTGAGACCCTCGCGCATCGTCGTAATGTAGTTGGTCGTGTCGCCCTCCTCGATGTAGGTCTGAGCGAGGATCTGGTAGACCTCGTTCTGACGGTAGCCCGTGTTCTTGAGCTCCTCACCGTACTGGATAGCTAGCTTCTTGTCACCAGCCTGGTAAGCGGTGATGATGGCAAAGAAGTCAACCATTAGCGAGTTAGAGTCTGTCTGAGCGAACTTATCACCCTCGAATAGGGGAGAGCGCTTGATCTCTCTGAATGACTGGAATGCCTGGAGTGCGCTCTTGAAGTCCTTCTGCTCCATGTAGTATCCTCCCGCATTGATGTAGTAGAGGATGTTGTCCTTGTATGCGTTAGCAATCTTCTTCTCAAACTTAGGACGTACCTTGCCCTTCTCGTTGGGCTGGTGATCGACCTCGTAGGTCTTCTTGTAGTACTCGTGCATAGCCAGGAGAGCTTTGTACATACTAGGCAGGTCTTGTGGCTCGTTTTTGAGGCTCTTCTGGTTTTCGCCTGTGAAGGCACGCTCCTCGATGAGTCCAGCTGTGTACCAGGTCTTGGCGTCGTCCTTGGTCTCAGGATTCTCAAGAGCTTGCTGGATTAGAGCGCGAGCGCCAGGATAGTCTGGCTTGCTAGCATCGGATAGACGGTCAGCCCCTCTAACGTTTGAGGTCTGTGCGCATCCGAGTGTCAGTGCACTCATTAGCACGAGTAGCACTAGGGTTACTTTGCGTGTTGTCTTCATATTCTAAATCGGTGTTACTAGTTATTGTCTTACTCTCTCTAATATAGATGGCTTACGGCTTGAGACTAATCCTCTTTGTCCTCCTCATCTTGTGCAGAGGAGTTGTCAAGGTCATTGAGATCCTCCTCTTGTGGGACAAACTCTGAGGGGTCGTCTAGGTCAGCCTCGTCTACGAGCTCTGGCTCTTCTTCCTCGGCCACTACATTACATATAGATGCGATTTCGTCCGAACGTTTATTGAGGTCAATCATCTTGACCCCCTGAGTAGCACGTCCCATGACACGTACTTGATCCATAGAAAGACGGATAGCGACGCCACTCTTGTTGATGATCATGATGTTGTCATCGTTCTCTACGGCACGTATGTCGATGAGCTGACCCGTCTTATCGGTCACGTTGATCGTCTTGACACCCTTGGCGCCACGCTTGGTGATGCGGTAGTCGTCGATGAGCGAACGCTTGCCATAGCCTTTCTCGCTGATGACGAGGATGGTCTCGTCGCTGTTCTTCAGGCGGTGCACTACCATACCGACGACCTTGTCGTTGGGGTCGTCATCGAGACGGATGCCACGGACACCTGTCGCTGTGCGCCCCATAGGACGTACCTCCTGCTCGTTGAAGCGGACACAGCGCCCATTGCGATTGGCAAGGAATATCTCGCAGTTACCATTCGATAGAGCCACCGAAACGACCTGATCATCGTCACGTAGGTTGATCGCACGGACACCTGTCTTGCGAGGATTAGCGTAGTGAGCTAGGAGTGTCTTCTTGATCAAGCCTTGCTCTGTAGCGAAGACGAGGTAGTGCGTATTGACAAAATCCACATCGGTCGTCAAGTTCTTAATACGTAGGAAGGCCGTGATGCGGTTCTCCTCGTCAAGGTCTAGAAGGTTCTGGATATGTCTGCCCTTAGAGCTCTTGGAGCCCTCAGGTATCTCAAAGACTCTGAGCCAGTAGACACGTCCCGTAGCCGTAAAGAGCATCATCGTGGCGTGCATCGTCGCTGAGTAGATGTACTCGACAAAGTCTTCGTCACGACTGTCGGCTCCCTTGACACCGACACCGCCACGTGTCTGCGTGCGGAACTCTGAGAGCGGTGTGCGCTTGATGTACCCTAGGTGAGAGATGGTGATGACCATATCCTCATCGGCGTAGAAGTCCTCAGGATTCAGATCTTCCGAAGCGTATACGATCTCCGAGCGACGCTCGTCGCCATACTTGTCGATGATCTCACGGCACTCCTCCTGTATCACCTCCATACGCATATTGATGTCGCTGAGGAAGAGGTTCAAGTAGTCAATGCGCTCTTTGAGCTCATTGTACTCGTGCTGCAACTTGTCAATATCAAGCTTCGTGAGCTGTCGTAGACGCATATCGACGATGGCTCGAGCCTGTAGCTCCGAGAGGTTGAAAGCCTCCATCAGTCGATTCATCGCCTCGCGAGTCTCCTCACTAGAGCGGATAATGCGTATGACCTCGTCAATGTGGTCTACCGCAATGATCAAGCCCTCCAATATATGGATGCGCTCCTGCGCCTTGCGAAGCTCATACTGCGCGCGACGTGTCACCACATCGTGGCGGTGATCGACGAAGTGACCGATGAGGTCCTTAAGGTTGAGCTGACGAGGACGACCATTGACTAGCGCAATGTTATTGATACTGAAGTAGCTCTCCAGGTCGGAGTACTTATAGAGGTAGTTGAGGACGACACCCGCGTTGGCGTCCTTCTTTATATCTATGACAATGCGGATACCCTTATTGCTCGACTCATCAGAGATGTCACTGATGCCGTCGATCTTCTTCTCGTTGACCAGCTGAGCAATCTTAGCGACCATATCGCTCTTGCGCACTTGGTAGGGTATCTCTCGTATGACGATGCGCTCATGGTTGTGGTACTCCTCTATGTCTGCCTTGCCACGTATGACGATACGTCCACGTCCCGTGCGGAAAGCTTCCTTGACCCCCTCGTAGCCGTAGATGACACCACCCGTGGGGAAGTCTGGAGCCTTGACATACTGCATCAATTCATCGACCGTAATCTCACCACGAGCCTCGATGTAAGCGATACAGGCGTTGAGTGTCTCCGTTAGATTGTGCGGAGCCATATTAGTCGCCATACCGACAGCGATACCAGCAGCGCCATTGATCAGGAGGTTAGGGATACGACAGGGGAGCACGGTAGGCTCCTTGAAGTCCCCGTCGAAGTTGTCCTGAAAGTCGACCGTCTCCATGTCAATGTCACGGAGCATCTCCTGGGCAAACTGGTTGAGCCTTGACTCGGTGTAACGCATCGCAGCGGGCGAGTCCCCATCGATAGAACCAAAGTTACCCTGCCCCTGTACGAGCGGGTAGCGCATGTTCCATCCCTGCGCGAGACGTACCAATGTATTGTATACGGAGCTGTCGCCGTGGGGGTGGTACTTACCCATGATATCACCGACGGCACGTGCACACTTGCGGGTAGGATTATTGTAGGTGTTGCCACTCTCATTCATCGAGTAGAGTACACGACGATGCACCGGCTTGAGACCGTCGCGTACATCGGGTAGTGCTCGAGACACGATGACAGACATTGAGTAGTCAATGTAAGAGGTCTTCATTTCGTCCTCAATGTCCACCGGGATAATCCTATCTATACTATCTTCCATAGAGTCTAATGTGTTTTATTCGCTTGGTCGTAGAGGCTAGCAGACGCATTCAGATACAATTCCTCCTCCGTCAGCCAGGCTCACTCCGCTGGTGCCACTAGTTGGGTTGACAGCTTTAGAGAGACCTCTACTTTCAGAAGGCTAAGTTACGAAAAATATCTCTATCCGCCTCAGTAAGATGCTCGGCAGAAGACTTACGTCCTGGGCTTCTAGACTTCTATAAAAGACAAAGGAGAAGTAGCTGAACGCTCCGCTCTGGCTCAACGGCTGTGAGTAAGACTTACTTCAGAAACTTCTCCTTCTTGGTGCGAAGATAGTAACTATACTTCAAATGGTAAAATAACCACTAGAGCAGAGTACCTAGACTCCGCAAGTCTCTTTAAAATACGACCGCCAGCAAGAGACTTTCAGGCGGAAGCATGGCGCGATTACTCTTTCGAGCAATCTCACCGTTCTTGTTACAAAGGTAACGACTATATCTGAAATAAGCAAATAGAGAGACGGAACGATCTCCTTCTATTTCCGCCCTCAAGTGCAATCTCTCCCGAGGAAATCGGAAATCTCCACGGAGCAAACGAAAATTCCCCACGGAACCGGGAAATAAAAGTTCGGAAGAATGAAATGAAACTTCGGAAGAATGAAATCAAAGTTCGGAAGAATTTGTTCGCTCCTCCGTGGATAATCGGCGATCTCCACCGAGGAATTGGTTGATTCCCTTGATAGTGCCGTTGATAAAGTCATCTTATATCAGGTGTCAGCCCGGGCTTGCTGTGGATTCTACTCACAAACGCATACTTGATACGATACTTGCGAAATCTGCTGAGCGTAAAATCAAGTTCCCACATAAACGAAGATAAGGCGAAGAACTAATAACTTCCGATTTCGTACTCGGGGGGATAGAAGTTCAACGCCTTATCGGAGAGGCACAGCTTGAAGTTATCGCGCCTTTTTCGGCTCTACTCCACTGCGAAGGTAGCAACTAAATATCAATTGATCAAACGACCACCTTACTGGCAGAACAAAACACAATAAGAATAGACTAAGAACCGCTCCTTCTGTGCTGACAATGATTACCACAAAGGCTAAGCTTGATAGAGTGCGAAGGACTGAGCAGGGTGGCGTGAGGACAGCGCTAGTCTGACGACTTTGGGGTCACATCTCTGATGGAGAAGGAGCTCTTGAGGACACGATTGTTGTAGTCCTGCACGATCGCCTTAAAGAGTGCTGTGTAGTGCTTTACCGCTGACGAGGTGGGGGCGGTGGCACGACTGGGCTCTGTCTGCAGGTAGGCTGCGGGCTCCTTGACAGTGACCTGACCATCGGAGGTCATCGTGAGCGTGAGTGCCTTCGTGAAGAAGAGGTACTGGTTGTGATAGAAGTTGAGCGCATAGTGCTCCGCCTGCTGGTCGAAGATATTACTCCCGTAGCTCAGCACAGGCTCTGTGATACCGAGTAGGTAGAGGAGGGTGGGGAGGATATCTATGTGCTGCACGACATAGTCGCTGATCTCTCCATGTAGCTTGCCCTGAGGGTCGAAAAATAAGATAGGTGCTGCAGCATGTCCCGCTAGGTTGGCATATAGAGGTTGGTCGCTGAGGCTGGTATGGTCTGCCGTGATGACGAAGAGCGTGTTACGATACCACGGCTCATCTTTGACCCGCTCGAAAAACTCTCGGAGAGCCTCATCGGCATATTGAGCCGTCTGATGGATGGGGAGGGTGCCCTGCTTCAAGCGTCCCTTATAACCCTTGGGCATACTAAACGGACTATGATTAGAGAGCGAAAAGAAGAAGGCTCCAAAGGGCTCTTTCAGCGACTTCATATCTTCAGCCATGGCCTGCTCGAAGGGCAGGTCGTGGATACCCCATGTACCGACCTTAGCACTAGACTCATTAGGGCGCGTGGCTAGGTAGTCCTGAGCGGTGTATTGATCCTGTACATCTAGGCGATTGAGGAAGGAATAGAAGCCCATAGCTCCCGGCTCATCACCGTGGTAAAACTTGAGGTGGTAGCCGTAATCGCCTAGTGATAGGGGCAAGCCTGTATCGTAGGAGTCGAAGTGCTGGTAGTTGTCCATAGTCCACGCCTCATCGTCGAAGGTGCCCCCAAACGAGGGTAGTGAGACAAAGATGGAGGGAAAGGACTCGACCGATCGCTTGCCCGATGCAAAGCCGTACTGCGCATAGAGCGTGTGTGGCATCAAGCTATCAAGGTAAGGGGTGTAGCTCGGGTACCCGTCGATATATCTATTGAGGTAGCCCGTGTACTCTCGCGCCATACCCTCTAGGATGATCACGACGACGTTGCGCCCCTGCATGGAGCCAAAGAGCGTGTCGCCCTCAGAGAGCGGTGCCGCCTGATAGTAGGGTGTGAAGATGGTAGGGAGCTCTTCGTCTGTGTAGAAGGTGAAGAGTTGCCGTGAGGCAGCGTCTTTTGTCAGGGCGACGGGGGTGTTTTGTAGCAAGGGAAATTGCTCTGGGTCTGTGGCATAAGAGAAGAAGTGCGTCGTTGGTACGGGTTTGCTCGAAAGGTCCCAAGTACCACGCATACTGAAGAAGAGGAAGATGACCATCCCTAGAGTACAAGAGGCGTCTACCCAATAAGAGCGACGAGAGGAGCGCTCCTTGCGCTGATACTGCACCAGCCAGTAGCCAGCTATGGTGAGAGCTAGTAAGACTAAAAAGGCTATCGTCAGAGGCCAAAACTCTACAACGAAGTCTTTGTAGAAGCTAAACATACTCTTCCCCTGGAACTCTCGAAAGATGTCACTATTGGCTCGCCTCAGGACGAACGGATAGTAGCCCGTGTCTGACACGTTGAGGAAGATGAAGACCCCTAGTGGCAAGACATATGCTACATGGCGTACCCAGCGATACCAGCGACTCATCTCGATCCGCCTAGGTAGGTAAGCACCTACGATCATCATAAGGTAGTAGAGTAGCAGTCCATATGCGATGGCAACCATGTCTAGTATGTAGCCTCCCTGCATGAGGCGGAGCAACTGCCAGCCGTCTACCGAAGGAAAGAAGGACTGATTGTAGAAGAAGTAGAGCAATCGGCACAGCTGCATTACCACGATAGCCAAGAGCGTATGATAGGCTATCGCTATCCAGCGACTCTTTGTCTTAAACATATATAGTGCGATATGGTCGTTTGATCCTGAGGTGAGGTGTGTGAGTTCCTTCTCTTACTGGTATTTACTGATAAAGCGAAGGATTCGCTGGCGAGCTTTGACCCCCTCGATTGTAAAAGGATTCTCAAATGTCCCCAGCTCGTTCAGACGATTCAGATCCTGAGCGAGCTCTTGCCGATCTTCTGGGTCTGTGACACGCTGCTCTAGCTTGTAGGCAATACGATTAGTGATCATAGCCCACATGCACTCACGCTGCCAGTACTTCTTTTGGCGGGGTGTGGCTCGCTCTTCATAGATCTGATAGATGTGCTCCAAGCCTTGGATCCAGTTTTTGATCTTCTTGGCCCGACTGGAGGATCGGTCTATGGATCCTATATTAGGGAAGTAGTAGTAAAAGGGTAGATCCGTGATTACCGTCCGAGGATTTTTTAGAATCACCTCGCTCCACCAGGGGAAGTCTTCGAAGATGACTCCTTTGAGAAAGAGCACATCCTGCACTAGACTCCTCCGCAGCAAGTGACGCCATACGTAGAAGTGCTTGATCGGGTACTCAATCGCCGTATGGCTATACTCCGTAACATGAGCGAAGATATCGTCGGTTGTCTGGTACAGAACTTTATCTAGCGAAAATCGTCGCTTGAGTCCGCGAGGCATCGTCTTATCAATGTTAAAGCCTAGCGCATGACGTACGAGTAGGCGAGGACGAAAGAGCGGATCTTTGTACCAGGAGACAATGTCAGCCTCCTCTTGCTCAACGAGGGCATAGGCTATCTCAAACGTCTGTGGATGAATCAGATCGTCTGAGTCTAAGAAGTTGATAAAAGTACCCTTAGCAACGGCCATACCTGCGTTGCGAGCATCGGATAGTCCTCCATTCTCCTTCGTGACGATCTTAAAGCGTGGGTCTCTCTCGGCATACTCCGCTAGGATCTGCGCACTATTGTCAGGGCTCCCATCATTGACACAGATAGCCTCCCAGTCTGTGAAGGTCTGCGCTAGGACGCTATCTAGACAGCGTCGCAGGTACTTCTCTACATTGTATACGGGGATGATGACGGAGATCTTAGGCATAAGAGATGGACTATGTATATGGTTCAGACTATGTCGTGAAAGCGCTCGGGTATCTCAACGATGAGACAGAGTCCCAGCATAGCGGGCTTATTCCACGCATAGGGGGGACGTATATAAGTCTGGAGCTTGCGGGCTAGTCTCGTCGTGCAGTCCCACGGCCGAGCTTTATGGTTGGTCACCTGCTGGATGGTCTTCGACCGCTTAGCGATATGTTTGGTCCAGCCCGCCTCTCGTCGGTCGGGATCGGCAAAGCGTGCCTCGATACGCTTCATGTCAAAGTAGCCGAAGTGAAAGAGGTAGAGCTGCGGATCAATGGTGAAGTTGTGCCCCTTGATACGATGGAAGCCCGATCCCCAGACGACTGGCTGAGCGATGACGCAAGGCTTGGTATAGCGTGTTGATAGCCGTGCGTAGTGGCGCTGCTGGAGGAAGGGCTGATCCTCGCGTATGTCGCCCTCCTTCTGAAGGTACTGTCCTACATCGACGCCTAATCCTGAGACGCTGATACCTACTTTGATCTGGCTCAGGTACTCTTTGAGTCCCATGCCAACGAGCGGGTCGACGACAAGTATTTCGTCTGCATCGACTCCGATGACGAGGTCGTAGCCTCCCGTGGTGAGTAGCTCCTGTGCGCGCTCAGAGAGGAAGGCTAGTCGCTCCTTCTCAGCAGAGACTACCTGTCCTTGGATCTTATCCACCGCTACGACCGTAGCTTGAGGGCACCAGTCGGGTAGGGGCTGATCCTTGCCATCTAGATAGATGTAGAGATGCTCCTCGCCCAGCTCTCGCCCGTAGTAGGCTGTCCACCGGCGCAGGTAGAAGTCATCGTTGCGCACCATCGTCAGGGCGGCAACACGCTTGGTCTTCATAGCTGGGCGCTAGGCGTCAATGTTGGCGTAGGTAGCGTTCTCCTCGATGAACTCGCGTCGTGGCTCGACATCTTCGCTCATGAGCATGGAGAAGACGGAGTCGGCGCTGGCGATGTTGTCTATGGTCACCTTGCGGAGGGTACGCGTCTGCGGATTCATCGTCGTGTCCCAGAGCTGTATATCGTTCATCTCACCGAGACCTTTGTAGCGCTGTATCTTGATACGGTTCTCCTGACCGTTGCCATATTTGGTGACGAAGTCAGCCTTCTGCTCATCCGTCCAGCAGTACTCCTCGATGCGGTCTTTCTTGCAGAGGTAGAGGGGCGGATTGGCAATGTAAACGTAACCGTTCTCAATGAGCGGACGCATATTGCGGAAGAAGAAGGTGAGGATCAGCGTCGCAATGTGCGCACCATCCACATCGGCATCGGTCATGATGATGATCTTGTGGTAGCGAAGCTTGGAGAGATTGAGCTCCTTGGAGTCTTCCTCTGTGCCGACGGTCACGCCGAGCGCTGTGTAGATATTCTTGATCTCAGCATTGTCTAGGATGCGGTGCTGCATAGCCTTCTCCACGTTGAGGATCTTACCACGCAAGGGGAGGATTGCCTGATACTTGCTATCTCGTCCCTGCTTGGCAGTACCACCTGCGGAGTCTCCCTCCACGATGAATAGCTCGCACTCGCTTGGGTCTTTGCTCGAGCAGTCTGCTAGCTTGCCTGGTAGTCCACCACCCGTGAGGGGCGACTTACGCTGTACCAGCTCACGAGCTCGGCGTGCTGCGTGACGTGCCTGAGCTGCTAGGATGACCTTGTCTACAATGAGCTTAGCCTCTAGAGGGTGCTCCTCGAGGTAGATCTCTAGCGCCTCACTGACGGCTGCATCGACGACACCGACTATCTCGCTGTTACCTAGCTTTGTCTTCGTCTGTCCCTCAAACTGTGGCTCAGCGACCTTGACACTGACGATAGCGGTCAAGCCCTCACGGAAGTCATCGCCCGAGATCTCCTCCTTGATCTTGTCTAGGAGGTGGGAGTCGGTCGCATACTTCTTGAGCGTGCGGGTCAATCCACGGCGGAAGCCGGTCAAGTGCGTACCGCCCTCGATGGTGTGGATATCGTTGACGTAGGTGTAGACGTTTTCCTGATAAGAGGTGTTGTAGGTCAGCGCCACCTCTACGGGTACGCCCTGCTTTTCCGTAATATGGTGGATGACATCATGAATGAGCGACTCTTTAGCGCCATCTACGTAGCGGACGAACTCGCTCAGACCATCCTCTGAGTAGAAGGTCCACGCCTTAGGCTGTCCCTCCTCATCGTGTACTCTATGGTCAACGAGCTTGAGGTGCAGACCAGCATTCAGATAGGAGAGCTCACGCAAACGGTGTGAGAGCGTGTCGCTACTATATACTGTCTCACGAAAGATCGTGTCGTCGGGCTTGAAAGTGATGCGCGTCCCCGTGTCCGAAGCCTCACCGACTACCTCTACGCCCGTCAGAGGTTTCCCTCGGCTATACTCCTGACGGTAGATCTTGCCGTCACGATGTACCTCGGCAATGAGCGACTCGGAGAGCGCATTGACACAAGATACACCCACACCGTGGAGACCTCCTGACACCTTGTAGGAGCCCTTGTCAAACTTACCGCCAGCATGTAGCACCGTCATGACCACCTCTAGGGCGCTCTTGCCCTCCTTGGCGTGCATGTCGACAGGGATACCACGCCCGTTGTCGGTTACTTGGATAGAGTTGTCTGGTAGGATCTCAACTAGTACCTCGGTACAGTAGCCTGCTAGAGCCTCATCGATGGAGTTGTCGACCACCTCGTAGACAAGGTGGTGGAGTCCCTTCTCGCTGATGTCTCCGATATACATGGCGGGGCGCTTGCGCACTGCCTCTAGTCCCTCGAGGACCTGTATGCTACTGGCTGAGTAAGCACCTTTATCCTGTGGTGCAGTCTTTATGTCTTTCTCTTGTTCGCTCATTGTAATAGGCTTATCGTCACGAGAGGGGGCTCTGCTTTAGGAAGACAGTGAGACTCCTCCCGCTAAGTGTCTTGAACAGTACAAAGATACAGAAAATGCGGGTATAATCCTCCTCCGAGCTTCTTTCCTTTGCAACAAAAGTGTCAATGCCCCGCAGTATACCTAAGAAAGGAGGCTCGGAGGACCGGCTAGTGGGGCTTGACACTCCTAAGCCACCACTCGGTATAGCGCTTGCGCAGGGAGAGGAGGAACATATACGACGAGTAGTGTATGCCACGGAGAGGCTTTAGCCCTAGGTCTTGCAACTCCTCCTCCATCTTGGTGAGGTAGGCGTGACGCTCAGGGTGATCTATATGCGCTAGCCGATGGTACGCACGGTAGATCATCTTGAGCGGATAGATCTCCAGTCGGTGCGCCACTTCTGGTGAGAGGTGTGACGGGTTGTTGCGCAGGAAGAGGATACGGTCACGACAGGCTAGGAGCAGATCGTAGACATTCTGCGGCTTAGCCACATGGACGATGCTCGTGGCGTGCAGTCGATAGTGATAGAGCGTGCGGTCCGTGCAGATCAAGCAGGTAGCACGGGCCACTAGCCTAGGTAGCAGATAGTAGTCCTCAAAGACTCGGCCCTCGGGCATCCGCTCATTATCAAATAGCTCACGGGGAAAGAGCTTATTCCAAAAGTGCCCAGACACCTTGTCACCAGTCATCATCAGGATCAAAGCTTCTTGCGAAGTGAGCGTCGTCAGGTAAGGCACCCGCAGACCACGCTGATCCTTTATTGAGCCATCGGCATGGTGCCTTTGCGTAGGACAGAGCACGATGGCAGGCTGCGTGGGCGCTTGTCTTAGAGCGTCGTAGAGCATCGAGATATGGTGAGGATCTATCCAGTCATCCCCGTCAATCCAGGCGATGTAGTCGCCTTGCGCTAGGTCTAGGGCACGATTGCGCAGACGAGCTATTCCACCATTATGCTCCATACGGTGTAGCTGCATCCGTGCGTCCTCGGCTGCATACCTGCGGGCTATCTCTGGCGAAGCATCTGTTGAGGCATCGTCCATCAGCAAGATCTCTAGATTGGGGTAGTCCTGCGAAGCGATTGATGCCAAGCAATGATCGAGATAAGCCTCCTCATTGTAAAAGGTGACTATCAGTGTAATCAGTGGCTGGGTGTCGGACATATCAAGCTAAGTCAAGGTAAATGTTCAGTAGGTAGCCATTAAGCTTTGCGGGTTCGTACGAAGAGCCACTCCTCGGAGGTCGCTTCATCGATAATCTCTAGCCCCACGGACGCTAACCCTTGGCAGATGGCTGTGCGGTCCGAGAGAAGGAAACCACTGAGCCACACCTCGCCACCCGATCGTACAGCCGCTACGTAGCTGGGGAGGTCCTGTAGGATGATGTTGCGGTGGATATTGGCAAAGAGCAGATCCGCCTTGCTGGGGTAGGCGGAGAGACGCGCAGCGTCACCATGTAGTACGCTGATCCGCTCCGAGGGGACGAAGCCGTTGAGCTGGAGGTTGTGCAGCGTATTGGTCACGCATTCGGACGATATGTCTATCGCTACGAGCGAGTCGGCACCGAGCAGCAGAGCCGCTATGCCGAGGATGCCCGTCCCGCACCCCATGTCGATCACCTGAGCGCCCGTCACGTCGTAGTCGAGTAGATGCTCTAGGATCATACGAGTCGTGTGGTGCTCGCCCGAGCCAAACGAATTGTACGCCTCAATGAGTAGCTGTAGCTTATGCGTTGGTAGTGTCGGAGCCAGCTCGGGCGTGGTGACCAGCATGCGCCCCCGTAGCGATATCGGCTCGAAGGTCGTGCTGCGCCACGCTGCTAGCCAGTCACTAGAGGGCGCCAGCTCGTGGCTGTAGTGCCACGCTATATCATATAGTGTGAGGGCTCCTGCATCTGTGGTGAGTTGGCTGGCAACCTCTCCGCTCTCCTGCCAAGCGTCATCGGAAATGTAAGCGTGAAGCAACCCTTTGTCAGGCTCCTCCTGAAAGCTTTCGAAGCCCCAGTCGGCTAGCATTTGAGCGAGCAGAGGCATCGCCCATTCCGTCTCTCCGAGTTGCTCCGTGGTAAAGGTGTAGTGATGGTACATAGCGTAGTTAAGCGGCTAAGCTTATTGGGGTTAGTTTGTCTCTCTTGGTGAGTAGTACGATGATGGCGGTGATACCCTTGCCGATGGATGAGAGGGAGATAGCCCACCAGACGGCTGGCAGTCCCCAGCCCAAGTAGATCAGTAGGAGCGCCAGCGGTATGCGTAGCAGATTGCCCACGATGCTGATTATGGCTGGCGTATTGCTTCGTCCTACACCGTAAAATAGTCCCTGCGTCGTAATCTCCGCCATGATAAAGAGCTGGGAGAAGCTGGCGATGTAAAGGTATCGTCCGCCCTCTATATAGGTTTCAGGATCTGGCACAATCAGCGCAAAGAACGCCCTGCCGAGGAAGAGAAAGAGCAGCGTCCCGAAGAGACCTATCGATAGCGTCATGAGGATCGTCGTTCTGTAGCCACGCCACACACGGTCAAACTGACGTGCCGCATAGTTGTGCCCCACGAAAGTCGCTAGGGCAGTGCAAAAGCCTTGGCACGCATTCCACGTTACCCCCTCTAGCTGTCCGCCAGTCGTCATGACCGCCACGCCGATAGCGCCTCCCTGATCGGAGGCTAAGCGACCCATAAATATGCTGATCAGCGCAAAGAGCGAGTTGAGCAGCACCACTGGTACGCCGATAGCGAAGATGCGTCTGCTCTGCTCTCCCGCTAGCTTTGTCACGATGGAGCTCCCGTCTAGTATCTTGTCGCGGTGCTGCATGCGATAGTAGAGGATAGCGCAGACGACCAGCTGAGAGAGGAGTGTGGCGAGGGCCGCTCCGACGACTCCTAGATGGCAGACGAAGATGAGTAGCGGGTCAAGGATCATGTTGAAGAGTAGCCCCAGCGAATTGATCTTGAATGGGGTCATACTCCTTCCATGCGCATTATAAATGCCACTCATGGCGAGCGTCAGGAAGTAGCCCGGCAGGCCAACCAATACGATGCGCAGATAGCTTAGCGCCATCTGGTGCACATCCGCTTCTAGATTGTAGATGCCCACGATCGGAGAGCCAAAGAGCAGGTAGACGAGCGCTAGGAGCGTCCCGATGATGAGCGCCCAGGTGGTACAGTGGCGGGCAAACTTGATCGCCAGCGGTTTATTACGAGCTCCGAGACTCTGCGAGACACACACCTCGGCACTGGTCTTGGTAAGCTGAGCGATCGATGTAGCGATCCATAGGAGCACCCCGATGACACCGACGGCGGCCACCTCACGCCTGCCGAGACGTCCGAGCCACGCCATGTCGGTGAAGTTGTACGCCATCTGGACAAATGAGGTGGCGACGATCGGAGCCGCCAGTCGCAGTAGTTGCTTACGGATCGGTCCTTGAGTGAAGTTTATGCTATCAGTTTTGATGATTTTACCTTCTAGTGAGCGCTGCCCTCTAGCGCGGCAGCCTCGGTTACAAACTCGATGCAAAGGTATCAAAAATGAGGTCAGCGAACCTGTCCTCTCCTGAAATAGTACACAGTTGGGGTTGGCTCCCCAACTGTGTACTATTTCAGGAAGAGGACAAAAAAATTCTTCCGAACTTTTATTTCCCGTCTCCGTGGAGAATATTCGTTTGCTCCCTGGAGACTCTCGATTTCCCACGTGAGGATTTGCTCCTCCTGACGATAAAGAGTATATCGGGGTGGAACGAAAAAAGTCACGCCTAGAAAAGCGGTTGCTCCTAGGCGTGACTATGACAAAGTAAACTAGATGCGGGCTACTATCCGTGCGGGTAACTCCTGCAGCAGTGCCTCTACATCGACCTTTGGCTTGGCGCTGGTACGCTACCTAGCGTGAAGACTTTGTAAAGGACTCTCTGCTAGTCCCCGATTATCGTCCAGGGGGCTTAACCCTTTCTAGATATTAAGTTGAGACTCCTCGTGATCACTCCAGAGTCATAACCTTGTAAGCGATGCCGTTCAGTAGCAGGATGTAGCATCTGCTCGGCTCAAGTGTTATTTGGCTCATAGCAGGGTAATCACCCTGTGCCACGATCGTACCATCTATTGTGTAGAGTGTCAGGGATCCATGATCTGTAAGGATCAACTTAACCCCATCAATTGTGTAGGCAGGAGCTGCGACCACATTTTGCAGTGATGTGATCTGACTGACCTTGACATTGTCTACCTGATAGGTCGTGGTCCGCTTGGTCTGAGAGCTATCGTCGCCTGCGTACTCAAAGAGTATGAAGCTGTTGCTTGTGCCCTTAGGCAAGGCGATAGTCTCTGTGGTGAAGTCCTTAGCATATCCCTGAGCTGGATCCGTAGCGGTGAATGTCTTAAGATCCTTAGTCAGTTGTCCCTGAGCATCGTAAAGGCAGACTCTGAGGGTCGCTCCATTGCAAAATCCACTCTTGAGGTCAAACTGTAGCTCGTACTCCTTAGCAGCGTCTATCGCTACAAGAGGCGTAATGAGTCCTACGGTCAGTTCCTCTCCACTCTTATGTGCTGAGAACTGGGCATACTGATTATTGTTGTACTGCTTGATAATCCATTGGCGAGTCCCTTTCAGAGCCTGTGATGTCCACCCCTCTGGTAAGGAACCAGACTCAAAGTCCTCGTTGAGAGAGATAGGCGTTGCCGTTGTGTCAAAGTGGTAGGAGCCTTGGGTCGGATTGTTGTCATCGCCTTCGTCGCCCTCTACGGTCGCTAGCACAGGGATCGTCAGAGAAGCCTTGCCACTCTTTACTAGGATCTTAGTGGTAAATGATCCCGACTTCTTCGCATCAAAGGAGACCGTTATATCCCCGCCCTCCTTGGGTAGGGTCGTGGGGCTAATGGTAAAACCCTTATCACCCTCTAGGGATATCGTCATATCCTCACTTAAGCCCTCTCCAGTGAGTTTGATCTGGTAAGAGTCACTCTCTCCAATGAGAAACTCTCCAAAGTCCACGCGAGACTCACTCGCCTTGATGCTACCCGATGAGGGCTTGTCGCTCTTTGCGTACACCTTGACATTGTCTAGGCGGTAAGCAGTCGTGCGCTTCAGGCTCTTGTCGTTACTGTCTAGCCCCTTGTATAAAAAGGCGATAAAGCTATCATCACAGCCTGAAGGTAACAAAATCTCCATCGGTGTGAAGTCATCTTTCCATAGCACATTGTCTTTGTGGGTGAGAGTTGTGAGCTTCTTAACCACCTTGCCTGTCTTGTCTAAAAGCAAAACAGACAGCTCGGCTCCATTTGCGAAGCCCCAGTTGTAATCGAAGGATAGTGTGTAGCTCTTTGTCGGATCCATATCGATCAAAGGTGTCGTTACGGCCGTCTCAACCTCAACTCCTAGACCAAAGGGATTGATATGTAGGAACCTATTGCTGTTGTAATCCTTGACCTCCCACGCTACACGACCTTTGAGGGGGATCTGACTCCATCCCTTGGGGAGATTGTAGCCAGAGTCGTCCCACCCAGTTGGCTCAAAGTTTTCATCGAGAGCTTGCGGAGCCATAGCGATATCCACATTGTAGGGATTAGAGGGATCTAAACCACGTCCGTAGAGCATGATCCCCTCATAGAGATCTCCAGACGTCGCGGAGAGAGAGGCTGAGTGACTGCCGCCCTCTGTAGGGTGGTAAGTGATGACCAGCTCTCCGCCCTCTTTCGGTAGTGTTGTGGTGCTAAGGGTAAATACCTTGCTACTATCGGTGAGTGAGAGCTGTATGTCTTCAGGAAGGTTGCGCCCGAGGAAGGTGATGGTGTAGGTGTGATCCTTGTTGATCTCACGACTGTAGAAGTCGTAGCTACTTACGGAGGCTGTGAGCTCTTGCTTAGCGTTGGCAGGCTCTACAACGATGTCATCGATTTCGTAGGTCGTGGTCATAATCGGCCCTTGCGTATTGTCGTCATTACCGATATATTCAAAGCATATATAGCCAGGTTCTGTCGTGTCAGGTAAGTAGAGGGTGTGTTCATCCCAAAAGGGAGCCCAGTCTGGATGATTCTCTTTGATGAACTCTTCTAGGACTTGTACCACGTTGCCATTACGATCGAGTAGCTTCGTCACGAGCTTTGCTCCATTGGCATAGCCTGTATGACTCCAGAAGTTTAGCTGATAGCCCCGCCCCTCATTCTCAGGGAACTCAATCAGAGGGGATACGAAAGCTGTGGTACACTTGCTCCCCGATTGGTAAGCTGTCATACGTAGAGCCGTATTCTCGTCAAAGGTCTTAAGGACCCACTGGCGTGATCCCTCTAGAGATACATTGAGCCAGTCAGTAGGGAGTTGCCCATCTTCGAAGTCTAGGTCTATCGTCGTGCAAGCTATAGGGGTAGCTGTCGGATTTACTCCGTATGGATTGCTCTGAGCGTGTGAGGAGCTCAGTAGTCCTAGAAGTAGTAAGGTGAGGAGGTAAAGTTTTTGTCTCATAGTAAAGTGATAAGGTTTACTTATAGTGATTAGGCTTGATGATCTGTTGTACACATTTCAGTGTCTAGTGCAACTGTCGCAAAGATAGGGAAAAACCTCGTACTGAGTTTTATAAACGTTTTTGCGTTTCCATCTAGGCGCATCACAAAGTACTGCTCACTAGAGCAGTTGCGGAGGCAAAGATATGCTGATAATGTGACGGGACTGTTACTACGGGTGCAATCTAGTGCTAAGGCTCCCCACGTGTCGTAGGGCTATGAAGTCGCTATTGTTTGCTTTTCGTATCTTTGGCACTACAAACCATTATCAACTAGCTTCCTATGGAAGTAAATACTCCTTCACCCTATGAAAACCGAAATAAGGAGCAACAGGACAAGCCAGTAACAAATGTCTATGTACAGAACGTGGTACAGAGTCCGCAGAAGAACTCTCTAGGTACTGCAGGCTTTGCCTTGTCGCTGGTCGCCCTAGTCGTAGGTTGGTTCCCCGTCGTAGGTTGGATTGTATGGGTCTTAGGAGCCATCTTCTCTACTATTGGCATCTTTCGTAAGCCACGAGGTCTAGCCATCGCTGGGGCTTGTATCTCTTTCTTTTGGCTTATAATCTTCGTCCTAATCTTCGGCGTCTTTATGACGGCGGTTGTGGCCCATGGCTACGCTAATCCCTAGAGAAGCGAGATGCCCGAGAGCTGGTCGTGGAGCTGTCGTAAGACGAGGAGCGACTCGGGTCCCATATTGAAGAGCAGGTCGAGGATACTGAGATTGGCGACGAAGCCGAGCGATCCGGCGAAGACTTGGTAGTACGGGACGGAGGCGATAGTCTTTTGGGTCGCTGTGCTGGCGGTTGTGATGGGCGGCAGGATCTGTGAGCACACGCCTGCGGAGATGCCGACATACTGCTCCGTCTCTTGCCACTGGTAGGGTAGGTGGATGAGCTGGCAGATGCGTATGATGAGTCGCTGATTGTGCTGGTAGAGCGATGTGGATCGGCGCTCCTTGTCGAGGTAGAGTGGCGCTAAGTCGGGAGCGTAGTACTCGTAGTAAGGTGATGCACCGTAGCAGGTCTCTATGGTGTACCAGTGCTTGTGCCGCCAGTTGTCATGCTCAGCGATCTGCACCGACTGTACAGGGCACTGCTGTGAGGAGCCGGCGAGGACGGGGATAGAGAGCTTCATCACCCCCTCGGCGCCAACGATGGCGCAGCGATTGCGGTAGGTTTGCTTCTGATAGTACTCGTGCGCCTCAATACGAGTGGAACCGTCCAGCAGGTAGCTCATATAGGCGATCGAGGGAGCGTATGCCGTGGGGAGCACTACCATATGACTGTTGCTGAGATCTCTGAGCGGTGGATCGGTCCGAGGTGGCGAGAGTCTATCGTCTCTGCCGTGAGCGGGGGCTTGGCTAAGAGCCAATATTCATCGGCTGCCAAGACCACTTCGTAAGTACTTTGCTGTAAAGGCTGGGGGAGTGGCATGGTAAAGGTTTGCCGACCACGCTTGCCCAGAACTAGGAGTTTGCCCTCGGTAAAGCGTAAGGTGTCGCTTGGCTCGCCCACGACTCGTAGTATCAGCTCGCTTCCCGCTAAGCTATCGGCGGTTAGCTTGAGGAGTACGTCATCGCCACGATGTGGCTGTGCGATGCGACTCATCAGGTGGTAGTTGCTTCCGCTAGGTGTGGGCTGGCGATAGACAAAGAAGAAGAGCCGTCCGACGATGATGAGTACTACTATAATCGTCGGAAGTCCCCAGCGTAGCCAGGTGGCTCGTCTCTTCGTCGCTATGTCAGAGTGGCTGACCATGTATCGTGTGCATCATACGTCTCCAGCGTATCTTGCCGCCCCAGAGACCTAGATCCTTGTCTAGCGAGAGCCAGAGGAGAGCGGGACGCCCTACGATATGATCTTCGGGAACGAAGCCCCAGTAGCGACTATCGGCCGAGTTGTGGCGATTGTCACCCATCATATAGTAGTAGTCCATCCCAAAGGTGTAGTGCGTGGCGGGCTGTCCGTCAATGAGGATGGTGCCGTCGGGACGCTGCTCGAGAGCGTGTCCCTCGTAGTTGTGTATACACCTACTGTAGAGTGCTAAAGCTTCGGGCGTTAGTTCGATGGTGAGCCCCTTGCGCGGTATCTGTAGTGGACCGTAGTTGTCACGGGTCCAGCCGAGGTCATAGCCTACGGGGTAGAGATTGGTATTGGGGTCTTGCGACACAACGATCTTAGCGACACGGCTATCACTGGCCAATTGCTGGCGCATCGCCTCCGTAAGAGGTAGTAGGTAGAGCGCCTGCAGATCGCTGGGGTCGACTCCTGCTAAGCCCATCGCCTCTAGGTCGCCAGCAGAGAGCTGTGAGGGAGAGACGACATGCTGATCGTCGAGGCTAATGCCTAGATGCTTGAGTTCCTCAGAAGAAAAGTATCCTCCACGGGTGCAGACCCAGTAGTTGAGCTGCATATGCTCGGGACGCGACTGTAGCTTGCCATTGATATAGATGTCATTGTTGCGTATCTCGATGAGGTCGCCAGGTAGTCCCACACAGCGCTTCACATAGTGGTCACGACGATCCACGGGGCGGTAGACAATCTTGCCAAAGACCTCCGGCTGAGCTTCCAACGCAGCCCGTCCGCCATACATCTCCTTGAGGTAGTAGTAGTCGGGATTGGTCACCTTGGTCGTGACGGTGTCGCCTGTGGGGAAGTTGAAGACGACAAGATCGCCACGCTGTACCTTTCTGATGCCTTTGAGTCGCTTGTAGGAGAGCTGTGGTTTGCTGAGGTAAGACTCTCGGCCGAGGAAGCGGTTTTGCGTTAGTGGCACCTGCAGTGGCGTCATCGGCATACGGGGACCGTAGGTCACTTTGTCCACAAAGAGGTAGTCACCGACGAGGAGCGTCTTCTCCAGCGAAGAGGTGGGGATGGCAAAGTTCTGGACGAAGAAGATGCTGAGCAAATGCACGCCGATAACCGCCCAGAGAAGGTCTGCCAGCAGAGAGACGAAGCCTCTCAGCGTCTTGTTCTTGATGTTGCGGTACCAAGACCAATTGATGAACTTGGTAAAGTAATAGTCCAGGATAAAGGGGAGGAAGATCAACCAAAAGGGACCAGCCCAGAGGAGACAGAAGAGGAGGTAGAGAATCGGTATGACGATGGCTACAATCTTCTGAAAGATGGTCTTGTCTTGCCAGTGAAGCTTCATTTTCATAACGTGAAGAGGGTGTGTGGGAAGGACTATTTGTGTAGGATGAGGTCACGCATAGACCAGACGCCTACGGGGTGCTGCTGGAGATACTCAGCGGCGAGGGTGGCTCCTAGAGCAAAGCCCCGACGGCTATAAGCCTCGTGGCGAAGCGTTATCTCGTCAATGTCGGAGTGGTAGATGACGGTGTGGATGCCAGGCACCTCGCCTTCGCGGATTGCCTCAATGCCGAGAGAGCCGTCGTGCGTCTCAAGCCCTAGATGCCAGTCGTGTAGCGAGGGGGTCTGCTCGATGAGTCCCTCGGCGAGTGTGATCGCAGTACCACTGGGCGCATCAAGCTTGTGTATGTGATGCGTCTCCTGAATGCGTGGCGTGTACTCGGGGTAGGGAGCCATGAGCTGGGCGAGCTGCTCGTTGAGGATCATCATGAGGTTCATTCCGAGGCTAAAGTTGGACGCTGCAAAGAGTCCTCCACGTCCAGAGCTTTGCACCTCAGTCTTGAGCTTTTCTAGTTGCTCTTTCCAACCTGTACTGCCTGTGACCACGGGGAGTCCCGCTTTTAAGGCAGCTTGGCAAAGCTGATAGCCACTCTCAGGGGTGGAGAACTCAATGGCGACGTCGGCCTCTCGCAGAGAGCCGTCCTCCAGTAGGGCAGCGTCAGCCTTATCTATACGAGCGACCATCTGATGTCCGCGCTGGGTGGCGACCTCTTCGATCATATGCCCCATGCGTCCGTATCCGAGTATAGCGATTTTCATAGTAGGTAAGTATTTAGCGAGTGTGCGTAGCTTACGGCACACGAGATGTGTGGATTACTTCTTAGACTTCTTGGCGTCCTCGGCCTTAGCTTTGTGAGCAGCGTTGAGGAAGTCAATGACTTCTTGGGTGATGTCAAAGCTTTCGCCAGCGTACATCACGCCTTCAAGTCCTGCGGAGGTGAGGATCAGGTCGTACTTCTTGTCCTCGTTGAAGGCTTTGAGCTGAGCTACCACCTCATCGTGAAGGGCTTTCTGAGCATCTGCTTGAGCTTTCATCGCCTCCTCAGCGTAGCGCTGCTCCAGCTGAGCGCCTTCCTGCTGCATGGCGGTGATGCGCTTCTCTTCGGCATCGACCTGAGCCTGAGTGGTAAAGAGACCTTTCTGAGCCTTCTCCATATAGCTGGCGTAGGCTTGCTGAGCTTTCTGCGCCTTGTTGGCAAGTGCCTGCTGATTGCGCTTGATCTGAGCCTCTATTTGTTTGTTTGCCTGGGTGTAGTACTCGTAGTTCTTGTAGAGCGAGTCAAGAGACACGACGCCTATCTTGAGCTGATGCGTAGGAACGGCGATAGAAGCTGTCAGGCTGTCTGAAGTCGTGGGTTGACCATTCTGTTTTTTATTGCAGCTGCCGAGTAGGAGAGACGCAATGAGTAGGGGGAGTAGGAGAATAAACTTCTTGTTCATATAGTTATTGTGTTGATTTGACTAAAGGTGGAGAGGGCACTACTGTGGATCATCGGCTAGACGGTCGGCTAGGTCTTGTCTTGTAGCCAGCTCCGCCATCTGCTTGTTGGCACATCCTATGCCTCTCTTCTTAAGAGCTTTGCTGTCCTCTATGTGCGAGCTCTGAGAGCTCTTGTCGCCCTTGACGACCAGTCGCAAGGCGAGCAAGAGTACGGCGAGTCCGACGAGGAGAACGGATATGATGATGAGTTTCATAGTTTTTCTTAGTATATTTGCAGGAGAGAGTAGCACGGTGCTACAGCTCTCAGGTAGACAAAGGTATACCTTTTGTCGGACTTACGCACGCATTTGAGGTGACAAACTGATATCGTGCGGTAGTTAATCAGCTAATATTCTAACTTTTCAAAGCAATAAACGATGCAAATAACAGATCTAACTCACATGCCCATCTGGCAGCACTTCTACGAAATCACTAAGATACCTCGCCCCTCTAAGCATGAGGAGCAGATCTTGGCTTTCCTCAAGAAGTTTGCCGAGGAGCATAACCTAGACTATGCACAGGACAAGACGGGCAATATAGTCATCCGCAAGGGTGCTACACCAGGTATGGAGGACCGCGAGACCATCATCCTCCAGGGCCACGTAGATATGGTCTGCGAGAAGAATAGTGACGTAGAGCATGACTTCTACAAGGATCCTATCAAGACGCAGATCACAGACGGATGGATTCACGCTGAGGGTACGACTTTAGGTGCCGACAATGGTATCGGAGTCGCTGCAGGGCTTGCTGTCCTAACTGACCCCACCGTAGAGCATGGACCTGTTGAGTGCCTCTTTACAGTAGATGAGGAGACTGGTCTGACTGGTGCCATGGGTATCGAGCCAGGCTTCGTCCAGGGACGCATCCTCATCAACCTCGACAGTGAGGACGAGGGCGAGATGTTCATCGGTTGCGCTGGTGGTATGGGTACGATGGCCTTCTTTGACTATACGACAGAGGCTACGCCCGCTGGGCAGATAGCTCTCGAGGTGAAGGTAAGCGGTCTCAAGGGCGGACACAGCGGTGGCGACATCCATGTCGGCCTAGGCAATGCCAATAAGCTCCTCGTGCGCTACCTATATAAGGTACTCAAGGAGGTGCCCGAGATGCGCCTAGCTATGATCGATGGTGGTAATCTACACAACGCTATCGCTCGTGAGGCTAAGGCAGTTATCACGATCCCTGCCAATCGCAAGGAGGATCTAGCTATCTGGGCAAACGAGATGGACGCTGAGTTCCGCAACGAGCTCAAGAAGGTTGATCCTAATGTCAACCTCCGTGTGGAGACGACCACGACTCCTAAGGAAGTGGTCGATGCCAAGACGGCTAACACGCTCATCCGCACGCTCTACGCTTGTCCTCACGGTGTGATGGGCATGAGCCACTCGCTAGAGGGGCTCGTAGAGACCTCGACCAATCTAGCTAGTGTCAAGATGCGGGAGGGCAATGTGATCAGCATCGAGACCAGTCAGCGTAGCTCTACTGAGTCGCTCAAGGAGGATGTGGGCAACATGCTCCTCGCTCTCTTCGAGCTAGCTGGTGCACGCACAGAGGTTCGTGACGGCTATCCTGGCTGGGCTCCTAACCCCGACTCTGAGATCCTAAAGGTCGCTGAGAGCACCTATCGTGAGCTCTTTGGCAAGGAGCCAAAGGTCAAGGCTATCCACGCAGGTCTTGAGTGCGGACTCTTCCTGGCGAAGTATCCTTACCTTGACATGGTCTCCTTCGGCCCGACGATGCGTGACGTACACTCACCCGCAGAGCGTATGGAGATCAAGACGGTGGAGATGTTCTGGCGTCACCTCGTAGCAATCCTCAAGAACGCTCCTAAGCGTAAGTAATCATAGCTAAGACTGCCGACTAACCAGTCCGCAGTTCCACTAACGAGAAGGCTCAGTCGCAGCGATGCGGTTGAGCCTTCTGCGCTCTAGGCATCACTCGCTGAGCATGATCGAAGGTGCTTCAGCGACCACTCCGTCAAGGCACATTGGTAGAGAGTGCAAAGGTAATAGGAGCGCCCCTTGCTACTGAACTCTTGTGCACTCAACGTTGCTCTGTAATCAGCCAGTGTCACAACACTCCATAAAGAAGAGCTTGTCGGATTCAAAGATAGTTGCTACCTTTGTGGCAAGAAAAAGCAAGCTCACTCGGTCTGCCTTTAATTATAGGCTATATACTGCGTTTGTAGTACGAACCCGGGGAGCTTGCTCTTTTCCCTTTGAAATATAATCCGTACCTTTGCAGTAGAAAGGACGTATATCCCAATATCAGTCTCACCTAAGCGTCGGGAACGAGGTAAGAGCATTTGGGGTGTGCGTCCTTTTTATTGTCCTACAGTGAGGATCCCGTATATGCTCTTCTGCTAAGCAAAATCACGGATACACTTACATCTTTGGTAAGTCTGTCATTTCAAATATAATTACTACCTTTGTGATGCGAGGGTGTCGTTTAATCCTCCTCTAGTTGTGGAGGAACGCCCCTTGCTCCAGGCCCAAGTGAATTACTTGGGCTTTTTTTGAGAATAGTATCTTTGCAGACAGAGAGCAATTGGTTGGAAGTCTTCCGTACGTTATAGAGCGTTATAAAGGGAAGCACTAGCTAATTGCTCTTTTTTTCGTTTACAGACGAGGGAGAGCGGTAGATTTCTATCTCATGGCGAGTTGCTCATCTCAGACATTGTCATTACCTTTGCGGTGTGAGGTTCGGTAAGAGATCGGGCTTGCGCCCCGCCGTTCGTCGCTCCTGAGAAAGAGCTAATTCACTCAGCCTGCCTTTAAAGTTGAAGGCTATATACTGCGTTTGTAGTAAGAACCTGAGGAGTTGGCTCTTTCTTTTATACTATAGATTTGGCTGTCTCAGGTAGTGTCGCTACCTTTGCAGTGGATTCGAATGAGTCTAGGAGGATTACCCGGGTAATGCCGCTATACCTCGCCCGCAGGGGCTAGTTCTTTCATATGAAGAGCTAGCCTTCTGTCTTTTTTATGCGATTCCTTGCTGTGGCAACGCTGAAAAGGCGAGAGGGGTGCTACCATCACGGTAACACCCCTCCCTATCACATACACTAAACAAATTAATGTCTCTTACGCGCCTTATTCGTGGTCGTGATGATGATCGTCAGGAGCGTCCTTGGAGAGGATGACGGTGCGCGCCACCATCGACTCATTGCCCGAGCGGTCCACGCAGTAGACGAGGAGGTGGTACTCTCCTGGCGTTGCGTCTGCTGGGATCTTGATGTCGTGGTGGTGGATATGGGCGTTGCGCTGGTTGACCGTGTACTCTTTGTTGAACGCAAAGGGCTTCGTCTTGTCATCTCCGTGACGTAGATCGCGGGTGTGCGAGTGCCCGTCGAAGTTGTTGTGAACGTCGATCTTGTACGACTTGACGAAGTCGTTATCCGAGAGATTCATCTCGAAGTGCACGCCGTTCTCTCCGCCGATGCGGAGCGAGTCATTGTCTTCGGGCTCGATGAGTTCGATGACCGGTTTGGTCGTGTCAACAATTGGTTGATTCTTGGGCTCCTCTTTGCAAGCGGTGAAGGCTGTCGCTAGAGCGAGACAGCTAAGGAGCGTGATTGATGCAAAAATTGTTCTTTTCATCATTGTATTGAAGATTAAAATGATAGATTGATTGTTAGTAGTACATTTCGTCCAGCCTCAGGGAGATTGACTCTCCTGTAGTAACTCATATGGTCATAGTAGCGGCTGTCCAGTAGGTTTTGGATAGCTAGAGAGATGCTGTAGTTGCTCTGTCTGAGCTGTCCGTCGTAGGTCACAGCTAGGTCTAGTAACGTGGCTGTGCCAGGTGTCGGCTCCTCATTGCGCGCTATGCGATGCTGGGGAGCGATGATGCGGTGCTTGAGCGAGAGCGCCCAGTGCTTAGGGTGCCAAGTCAAGTCGTGGCTCAAGCGTGCTGGTGGCGAGTAGGGTAGCGCTAGGCGGTCTGCCACATTGTAGGTGTAGACATAGTCACCCTGCAGGTGGTAGTCCCACTGCGGATGCAGATGCCAAGTGCCCTCCAGCTCGACGCCTGTAAAGAGCGCCCGTGTGGACTGGTAGCGGTATATCTGTCCCGAGTGGGGCAGTATGGACCACTCGCCCGAGGGCTGCAGGAAGATGTAGTTGGTAAAGTAGGTCACAAAGGGCGCTACCGTACAGCTCCACACCTCATTATGAAAGCCCACCTCGCTATCTAGTAGCCAGCCCTGCTCACTACCCAGCGAAGGGTCGCCCACCTCGTGGCGGAAGGTGCCGTGGTGGATACCATTTGCTGCAAGCTCGTAGATGCCTGGTAGGCGAAAGCTTCTGCCCAGATTGACCTTCCAGAGCCAATGCCGATCGATCTGCCAAGCTAAGCCGACACTCCCTGAGAGGTCGTGCCAATGACGCTCGCCCTCCTGACTACTGTAGTAGTACTGCGCCAAGGTTGCCGAGGATTCGCCACGCTCCTTGAGGTAGTCAGCTAGATAGGGGTCGTGGTAGGGGCTCATCGAGATGTATCCTAGATCATAGCGCAGACCACTGGTGAGGTGTAGTCCCTGAGCTATGCGCCCTTGATAGGTCAGGCTCATGCCACTCGTTGCTCGCTGGTAGTCTGGTAGGAGGAAGCCGTAGCCTCTCCGTTTGTGCCACTGGTACTGTCCATCAGTGGCTAAGGTCCACTTGCCACCCCAGGGCGCGTAGTAGCTAGCCTGCAAGCGTGCGGAGATGGTCTTGAGGTCAAACTCAAACTCCAAGTCTGCGTCCTGCACGGGTCGCTGCATCGTCCCGTAGTGCGTGTGGAAGGCGCTAAGCTCACGGCGCAGGTTCTGCTGCCAGCCTAGCTCGCCCACCAATTGCCACTGCGGAGAGATCCGCCTCTGCAGAGAGCCCTGCGTAGAGAGCTGGCGCACGCTGCTGTAGGGTAGCTCGATGTTGTAGCGGCTCTTGTCCGGTAGCACACGCTTTAGGTCTGGTACGCCGTGTGCTCCAGGGAAGAAGCCACTGCGCTCCCCATTGACAGAGGCTTGTAGCGAAGCTTTGACCTGCTCTCCCAACCACTCGTAGCGTAGTTGGGAGGCGTAGGTCTGTGTGGCACTATTCTTTAGCCTACGATTATGTATCGGTATCCAGCGGGTGAGGTAGGTGATGCTGTCAGCCGTCACATTGCGGTCGCCGTGATACTGACCACTCACACGGAGACGGATATGATGCGCTCCATGCAGGTAGCCCATCATGAGACTACCGCCACCACCCATCGTACTGCTCTGTCCCAGCAAGGTGCAGGAGCCGTAGAGACCCTGCTTGTGCGGAGGCGTAGCTGGCTGTCTGACGATGACTCCGCCTAGGGCATCGCTACCGTAGAGGAGGGAGCCAGCCCCCTTGATTACTTGAACAGGGTCTTGGTCGAAGGCATCTACCTCCAGCCCATGGTCGGTGCCCCACTGCTGCCCCTCTTGCTTGAGTCCGCCATCGACATAGGCGATGCGGTTGAAGCCTAGACCACGGATCACAGGCTTGCCGTAGCCAGAGCCGATCGTGATCACATTGACCCCAGGTAGCGTACTGAGGGTCGCTGCAAAGTTGCCCGTAAAGTGTTTCGTCAGATAAGTGCTGTCGAGCCACTCGATCGTCTGACCGAGGCGCGCTGTCTGGAGCCGATGGCTATTGGCTCTGACGACCACCGTCTGAAGCGTCTCGTCAAAGCCGTGAGGCTCTAGCGCTACGCTGTCTAGTCTCGATATGGTTGACTCAGCTAGAGCTCCCATCGGGATGAGATATAGTAATAGATGGCAAATGTATCTGCAATACATCGCAAAAATGATTTGAACCAGTGAAATGTAAGGAGAGACAGTGCCACTACGCCGATAGCTTCGCTCGCTCACTACGGAGGAGCAGGCATGCGTAAGTGGTTGTGTCACATAGATATAGTCTAGCTACGCTAGGGAAGGTAGGGGAGCAACACGACGGTCACTCACACTATGGCAAGAAGCCAAAGCAAGCGCATACGGCGGAGCATCAGCATAGAGCTAATCCGCCTATAGCCACGTAGTAGAATAGGTGTGGCTAGCAGTATCTCACTGGTGGGGCTCTTAGAGCTTCGCCCTCTCTCAGGGCTAGGTGTACAGCTTCGGGTTGTAGCACTGGAGCGGGAGCATCCCACTCATCCACCGCAAAGGATGGCGCTACGGTACATTGGTCTGTGATACCGAGATGAAACTCGCAGATGGGGCAAGTTACATTATTAACTAGGTATACCCTAGAGCTAGTGTCACTCTTCTTGTTATCGTCACTCTGGTGCCCGTTGGCATCAGAGATTAGACCGTAGTAAGTTGACGAAAAGATCTCCGCATCGTGCTGGTGCACAGCTTGCCCCATCAGAGCCAGTACGTACACTAGCCCTAATAGCAAAGCCGTCATTCGCGTCGGCATATCGATATGCGTGAGTCTCTTCATAAGCTGTATCGACCGCAAAGATAGTAAAAAAAACTCTTCTTGCAATAGATGCCGGACCTCAATTTAGGTCCGTACATTCCACCCGCTAATGCAATTTCTCAAGAATGATGTTTTTGATGACTTCATTGGGTGTCTTATAGTTTAGGTTTTTACGAGGTCTGTTGTTT
>QWCQ01000273.1_pt1 | contig 40792 bp, 38 predicted proteins | sample 1972701 | NCBI WGS metagenome assembly QWCQ01 (sample SAMN09866704, study PRJNA288562) | Human gut metagenome isolate pre4_stool, whole genome shotgun sequencing... | reverse complement strand
TCATAGTTTTTCCTCGGGATTCTGTTTGTGTGGTTACTTACAGTTTACACCAATGAAACGCTATGAGTTTTTTTGTTGCACTATATTTTACAATTTATCCTATAAAATAAGCATCTAACCAAAAACGAGTTAAACTTCTTATCCACTCTTCCTGTGAATTAACGAGAATACACCAAAAAAGCCGATGAAGTATAGGTTTTCATCAGCTTTTATGATACGTCCAGATGAGCAATTCGCAATGACTGCTATGAGGCTAAACTTATCCAAGAGCAACAATTTCATCAATTAAATCCTGATCATTCAGACCTGTTACTTGAACAACAACCTCTCTGACTGGTTGAGCTGCTAACATCTGGCCAAGTTTGACACTTTCTTCATCATTGACGTCACGATAATCAAAAACATAACCTACTGTTTTGAGCAGGTTGTCATAGGACAGACCTCGATCCTTGAGCTCGCGAATCGGGCGAATGAAACGTTCATCATAGCCTAGTTTGCGAATCGGAGTCCGAGCTACGCGACTAACATCATCCACGATAAAGGGATTTTCAAAGCGCTGAATGATAATTTTATGATAGTGCTCTAGCTCCTTTTCATCAAAATTCCACTTATCAATCAGGAGACTACGAATTTCAGCCAGAACTGCCTCAATCTGATCCTTGATTTGTGGATTCTGCAGAGCTTCTAAGATTGTTTTAGCACCATAATGAGCCCCAATGTAGGCTGAAGTTGCGTGACCAGAGTTGACTGAGAAGAGCTTGCGCTCGATGAAAGGCTCCAAATTTTCTTCATAGTGAACCTTATCTAAACGCAGATCCAGATTTTTTATGCGGCTAGTCTCCACTACCCATTCATTAAAAGGCTCTACGACTACAAAAAGTGGATCTTCATGGCTTTGAGCCGGTACAATCCGGTCAACCGCAGCATTAGGGAAACCAATATATTTTTCAGCAAATGCCATACCTTCTGGACTTAAATATTTTTTGACTTCCTGATAGAGGAATTGGGAACCACCAATCATATTTTCACAGGCCAAGACATCCAGAGGTTGTGTGTTCCCAACAGCTTGGCGGGCTTCAATTCCCTTAGCCAGAAGCTCCGCAATAAAGGGCAATATATTAGGCCCGATAGCAGTTGTCACAATGTCTGCCTTTTGAATAGCTTCAACAACTTGCTCTGGATGCTTCTTGCTATTGATACCAGTGACATTGGCTACCTCAATATGGGGCTGACCCTCTTGAGCAATTTCAATCTCATATTTGCCCTGCTTATTTAGAGCTTGAATAATATCGTCATTGACATCTACAAAGTCAATATGGAAGCCATTTTCAAACAAAATTTCACCGATAAAGCCACGGCCAATATTTCCGGCTCCAAAATGTACTGCATGTTTCATTGAATTTCTCCTTTGAGTTGATATAGTCGTTTAATTTATCTTTTCTTACTTTATTTCTCGTAGTGTTATAGTAGCTAATAATTTCTTGTGGAATCTCAATTTAGAATCTCCGAACTATACTTTGAACTATCTACACTAGCTGCTTACCATTGCCCTATTCTAGGATTAGATAGTTTCCCAGATTAATTCATTGTTAGAAAATTCCAACTGCATGAACTGAATAGCTTATTCGGCACCGTCCAACAGACGAATGACTTCTTCTTCAGACTGAGCATCTGCTAGCTTGATTACATTGTCCACATCGGCACAGAAGATAGAAATCTTCTGGATAATTTCCAAGTGCTCGTTGCCAATGCCAGCAATGCCAAAAAGAACTGTTGCTACTTTTGGATCGTCTGCATTGCCAAAATCAACTCCTTTTGGTACTTGAACGACTGTGATACCAGACTTAAGGACAGCCTTTTTAGCTTCATCAGTCCCATGGGGGATAGCAATGAAGTTGCCCATATAAACAGATAGTTCTTCATCACGATTAATCATAGCTTCAATATAGTCTTCAGTGACAAAGCCACTTTCATAAAGAACCTTTCCACAGAAGCGGATAGCTTCTTCTTTGTTAGAAAATTTCTCATTGAGTTTAATCAAATGTTTTTCAAGTTTCATCTTAGTTCTCCAATTTCTTGATTTTTTCATTAAATATGGTGTTGAGCAACTGATAAATGATGGTCTGATTACCAGTCTTATAAATCTCTGTATAGAGATGATTTTCAATAATAGACTGGCTGATAGTCGTCATCAAATCTCGCATTTCCTCACTGGCATCTGCAGCTGTCAGCATGAGTAGACAACGGCTGACTCTCTCCCTCTCCCTCTTCATGGACAGAGCAGTAACAGACTGTCTGAGCTCAAATATGGTAAAGCTACTGGTCGTCACCTTGCTGGACTGGGTATGCAAGAGGACCAAACCCGTATTTGGAATAGCCATAGGACTGGTTTCAAATCGGGACAGCAATTTTTCGACGAGATAGGAGTGGTCATTAACCTGAGACATCTGACTAATAATCTGTCTGATAGTTCCTTCAAAACTTTCTGGATTTGCTAGAGGAAGCAGGTGAAAATGGTTCAGTATCTGACTGCTAGCTTTTAGATATGCCTGAAGGTCATAGTTGACATCCTGAATCAGATCTTCTCTGGCCACTACTGTTCGATTTTCCTGAACATACTGGAGTTTTTCCTGCAGTTCCAGCAATTCCTTAACTGTAGGAAAGCTGGAAATTACATCAATTTCTTGATTTCCCAATGGTTTAGTTGCCAAAAGATAATCATACTGGCTGCTGTCTAGATTATCATAGTTTGCCAGAGACTGGATATCCACCCATTCCACAAAGGGAGCCACACTCTTAATCTTAGCAGCCAATAGATTCCGAGTTACCCGCCGCTCATCTGTCAAAAGTAGGATACGGATGGGATAAATCTCTGGACTACGACCCAAGCTAGAGATAAAATGGAGTGCAATCATTCCATATTCGTAATCTGTGTGCAGATACTTAGGGAAAATATCATTAACCAAAAGACTGACAACCGTGTGAAGAAATTTGTTTCTCTCAATCAAAAGCTGGATAGACTCAGGAAGATTCTCATCTGGGAAAAGAATGGGAATACCTAGACTGAGCCGAATATGGTGGAATAGGAAATTAAAGAGTACCTTGTCCTTAAAGAAATCAATCTTAGTGTACATGGAAACTGTGTCAATCAGATTGGAAATATTGTAGAAGAACTCACCATCAAACTTTTCCGTAAAGAGAGGATTGTCCTGCCTTTTGATAATCAGCTCATCCAAAACACTAGCATAATAGATAATATCATGAATACTGTAAAAATGGATAGTCTGCTTGGAATAGTCCTGAAAGATTTTCTGAGAGATTTCCAAAGCCTGCTTACTGGTATTAGGAAGATTTGAAATATTTTGCTCCTGACCAAGCAAAGATAACAAGATAGCAAAAAACATCTTCATCTTGACATCCATGTCTGGAAAATCCGTAAAATAGGTTTCAAAAATCCGACTGGCCTGCTGAGTTCTCTTCACATCTAAGATATCAAAACTGCCGAAATTTCCAGCTGAAAAGTCTGCTACTGAGATAGAGTTAGTCAATAAAATCGCTAAAAGCCGTCTCTTACAAACCGAATCTCCAGAAATCCTATATCCCTTCTGACGCTCAATCTTCAGATCAAAATCCAAGAGTCGCTTGTCAATATCTGCAATATCCTGAATAATGGTCACATTGCTGACTTTCATAGACTCTTGCAGGGACTCATTGGTGATGAAATCCTCTTCCGTCAAAAGGCGATAGGTAATCAATGTTAATCTTTCCTGTTGACTGTATTCAACCACAACTTTCAAATCTGTTAGTAAATCATCCAAATTGCCACGCAGAAAATATTGCTTGCCTTTTTTTATGATTTGAATCCCTCGCTGATCCAAAGTTTCGGTCAGTTCAGCCAAGGTTCGGTAAATCGTTCTAGAAGAAACTTGCAAAATTTCAATCATGTCTTGCATTGAAAGCTTCCCTACATTTAGGAAAGCCTTCAAAAGTTGTTCTTCTCGTTTTGTTAATAGCATGTGTTATTTACAAACCTCTAAATTCTATTTGTACATCCTAGCAACCATCTTATCATATTCGGGTGTTGTCACTAAGCTATCCACAATCAAAAATTGAGAATTTGGTGCCGCCTGTTGGACTTCTGCTTGCAAGGTAATCGTTGTCACAATTACGATATTCTTAGCATTGTATTCACCTAATTCTGAGATAGCTACTGTAGAGACCGGAATCCGAATATCTTTGTTTTTAAAGATTGCCCGAATCGTTTCACAACCCATAGTTGCAGATCCTTCAGCTTTGCCATAAGCCACTACTACAGCATCAATATGATTTAGGTCAATCTCTTGAGTAGTTGAAGCAACTGATGTCTCAACTGCCGCTGGAGTGCTGCCTGTCAAAGAAGCGACTATTTCATCATAGCGAGGAGAAGCTAAGAAATTATCGACAGAAACGTGGATGGCACTCGGTGTTTTACCTTTAGCTCTTGGAGTCAATTCTTCTTGAGTGACAATCAGAGTTTTAGGGGTATCAACCAAGTTAGAGATGGCCTGATTGGAGACCGGAATTCCCAGACCTGCTTTTTTAACCTTATCGCGAAGAATGCTAGCTCCCATAGCAGAGCTTCCCATACCAGCATCACAGGCAAAGATAATTTTTTCTACTGAGTCTATTGAGATATTAGCATCCACAGCAACTGGAACTACCTGACCTTTAGACTGAGCCTTGGCCGCCTGAGTAGCTGCCTGAGCAGCTGCTAGTGAATCTTCAGTAGACTTATCTGCACGAAGTATAAACACTGCTACTAAGAAGGAGACTACAGCTGCCACCAAAACTCCTAAGAGAACATTGAGGTGAGGCCAAACACCTTTTGGTGCCATAGCCATAATAGCAATGATAGAACCTGGTGAAGCTGGAGATTTAAGACCAGCGTCTAAAAGTTGGAAAGTGAAGGTTCCAGATACACCTCCGGCAATAGCAGCTAAAAAGAGAGCCGGTTTCATCATAACATAAGGGAAATAAATCTCATGAATCCCACCGAAGAAGTGGATAACCATAGCTCCCCATGAAGAAGATTTAGCTGCTCCCTTACCAAAAAGAGCGTAAGCTAGGAGAATACCCAAACCTGGTCCGGGATTGGCTTCCAAGAGGAAGAGGATTGATTTACCAGCTTGAGAAACCTGTTCAGCTCCCAGCGGTGTGAAAATTCCGTGATTAAGAGCATTGTTAAGGAAAAGCACCTTAGCTGGATCAATGATGATGTTAGCCAAAGGTAGAAGGTGGGCGTTGACAACAGTCTCAACCCCCTTTCCGACTGCACCTGTCAAAACAGATACAACAGGTCCCACAGCATAGAAGGCCAGCAGCAAAAGTGCAAAACCAATCAATCCAGCCGAGAAATTATTGACCAACATTTCAAATCCTGGACGAATTTTTTCCTGAAATTTTCCATCAAATTTTTTAATGGTCCAACCTCCCAGAGGACCCATAATCATGGCTCCAATAAACATAGGAACGTTAGAACCAGTGATAGCACCTACAGTAGCAATGGCACCTACAACGGCACCTCGCTGGCCATGAACGATATAGCCACCCGTGTAGCCAATAAGAATCGGTAATAAATAAGTCAGCATAGGGCTGACAATGGCAGCCAACTGTTTATTAGGTAGATACCCATCAGCGATAAATAAGGCAGTCAAGACTCCCCACGCAATAAAAGCCCCGATATTAGGCATTACCATATTTGAAAGTGAAGTTCCCAGTTTTTGAACTTTGACTTTCAATGATGTTTTTTCTTCCATTAGAATAGTCCTCCTTTTCTCTTATAACTAGTATACGCAAAAATGAAAGCGCTTAAAACTAAAGCTTTGGCACAGATTTTGTGACAAAAACTTAATCTTTAGCACTAAAATATTTTTAAACTATTCTTATCATATGACGCTCCGACTATCAGTCCTGCTTATAAATATAAAAATAGGTGGCAACACCCTAGAAATATGTTCTCAAGTCTTACCCCTATTTTTCACTTATACGAAATTATTCTACTGTAACAGCTTTAGCCAGATTACGAGGTTTATCAACATCCAGTCCACGATGGAGAGATGCAAAGTAGGCGATTAGCTGAGTTGGAATGACCATAGAAATGCTAGACAGGTATGGATGAACCTTGTTTACAACGATATCGTCTCCCTCTTTTTCCACACCTTCTTCGACAATGGTTAAGGCATTGGCACCACGGGCTACCACCTCCGATACATTACCACGAGTATGAGAAGCCACGGTTGGATTGTCAGAGATTAGGGCGATGACAGGTGTTCCATTTTCAATCAGGGAGATGGTTCCGTGCTTAAGCTCTCCAGCTGCGAAGCCCTCACATTGGATATAGGAAATTTCCTTGAGCTTAAGACTAGCTTCCATGACAACAAAATAGTCCTGACCGCGTCCGATGTAAAAAGCATTACGAGTTGTCTCCAGAAGACCTCGAACCTTTTCTTCAATCAATTCTTTCTCAGAAAGAGTCGACTCAATAGCCTGAGCAACAATAGACAGCTCGTGAACTAAATCAAAGTTCTTAGCCTTTTCATTACCATTGGCTTCACCAACTGCCTTAGCAAGAAATGCTAAAGTCGCTACTTGTCCTGTGTAAGCCTTAGTAGACGCTACCGCAATTTCCGGTCCCGCATGTAATAGCATAGTGTAGGTTGCTTCGCGGGACAAAGTTGAACCTGGAACATTGGTTACAGTCAAACTTGGAATTCCCATAGCATTTGCCTTAACCAAAACCTGACGACTATCAGCAGTTTCACCTGACTGACTGAGTAAAATAAACATTGGCTTTTTACTAAGAAATGGCATTGCATAACCCCACTCAGAAGCAATGCCCAGTTCTACCGGTGTATCGGTTAGTTCTTCCAACATATTTTTAGATGCAAAACCAGCATTATAGGAAGTCCCAGCCGCAATGATATAAATGCGATCCGCTTCCTGAACTGTCCTGACAATTTCTGGATCTACCAGCATATTTTGATCCCCATCAGAGTAGGTACCAATCAACTTACGCATCACGGTCGGTTGCTCATCAATTTCTTTCAACATATAGTAAGGATAAGTGCCTTTGCCAATATCTGATAAATCAAGTTCCGCAGTATAACTATCGCGCTCAATTGGATTCCCGTCATAGTCCTGCACTTCTACGCTGTCAGCGGTCACAATTACCAGTTCTTTATCATGAATTTCCATGTATTCGCTGGTTTCACGAATCATCGCCATAGCATCCGAACAGACCATATTGTAGCCTTCTCCCAGGCCAATTAAGAGCGGTGATTTATTTTTCGCCACATAGATCACGTCTGCATCCTCTGCATCCATTAAAGCAAAAGCATAGGAACCTTCAATGATGTGGAGCGCTTTTTTAAAAGCATCTAGTACTGAGAATCCGTCTTCTTCAACGAATTTTCCAATCAAGTGAACCGCAATTTCTGTATCTGTCTGACCCTTCAAATCATGTTCAGCAAGATACGTATTCTTAATATCTAGGTAATTTTCGATAACACCATTATGCACTAAAACAAAACGTCCAGTTTGAGACGTATGCGGATGCGCATTGCTTTCACTTGGTTTTCCGTGCGTTGCCCAACGTGTATGCCCAATACCAGCCGTTCCAGCTACATCAATCCCTATTTTTGAACGAAGGTCGGCAATACGACCAACCGATTTGACTAAGCTAGATGTTTTCCCATTTGTCACAAAAATTCCCGCTGAATCATATCCCCGGTATTCTAATTTTTCTAGACCCTGCATTAAAATATCTGTTGCATTCCGATTTCCAACAACTCCGACAATTCCACACATACTATTTTTTATAGCAAATAACTTTCAAAAATTTGCTATTTCCTCCTTTTGTTTTTAAATTGGTATAGTCTAATAACAGCTATATCAAATAAGCTAAACCAGTATATACTTTTATTGTGAATTTGTCAACAAGAAAATTGGTATAGTTCAAAAAGAAAGTATAGAGGAAATCAAAAGACTTTTAAACAGCTCATTCTCCTACCTGTACGGTTGATTCAGACATTTTTATTCACATTTTATGTTCCAGGAGCATTAGGTAATCACTTCAACAATCTTTTTTCAAACTAAAAATGAAAATGAAAGAGAGTGAGACAGACAGCCATGAGTGCTGCGCACTCATGGCTGTCTGTCTCAGCTTCTCTTCTTAAATATTATGACTTGTAAATTCCAAGTTTTATTTTTGGTTTTTGAATCGCTCAACATCACGTGCAATAACTAATTCTTCATCTGTAGGAATGACAAGCACTTTCACCTTAGCAGCATCACTTGAGATAATCCCTTCAGCTCCACGTACATTTTTTTCCGGTAAAATATCGCAACCAAACCAAGATAGACCTGAAATAACAGCTTCGCGCACCTCATCAGAATTTTCTCCGATGCCAGCTGTGAAAATAATCGCATCCGCACCATTTAAAACAGCAAAATATTGACCGATATGTTTTTGAATGCGATCAACAAAAATGTCAAAAGCCAGTTTACAATTATGATTACCCTCATGCATTCCTGCAATAATGTCGCGCATATCACTTGATGTTTCAGATACTCCTAGAAGCCCAGACTGTTTGTTTAAAATATAATTGATGTCTTCTGGTGTATTAAAATCTTCTGTATGCTCTATCAAATAAGGAATAATCGCCGGATCAATATCCCCTGTGCGAGTTCCCATCATCACGCCACCTAGCGGAGTAAAGCCCATTGAAGTATCTACAGAAATTCCTTTATCAACCGCTGTAATAGAAGCGCCATTCCCAATATGACAAGTAATTAGCTTCAACTCTTCAAGTGGCTTGCCAAGCGCCTTTGCTGCTTCCTTGGCAACATACTGATGGCTTGTACCATGAGCGCCATATTTGCGAACCTTGTTCTCCGTATAGTACTTAGTCGGTAATGGATAACGATAGGCTTTTTCTGGCATTGTTGTATGGAAAGATGTATCAAACACAACGACACTTATAATGTCTGGCAACAATTCTTTAAAGGCACGAATTCCTGCTGCATTTGCTTTGTTATGAAGTGGTGCAAGAAGCGCTAATTCTTCTACTTTTTGAATCACTTCTTCGCTATCAACAAGCGCAGATTCTTTAAAGTATTCACCACCTGCAACAACACGATGACCGACACCTGTGATTTCTTCATAGGATTTGATAATACCAAAGCGCATCAAGTCATCTAACAAAATTTTTACAGCTTGCGTATGATCATCAATATCTAAAATTTGCTTTTCTACACGACCATCAAATTTTACTGTTGAAATGGAGTCCTTGAGACCAATCCGTTCAAGCAGCCCTTTGGCAATAACCTTTTCAGCTGGCATTTCGTATAATTGCCATTTTAGACTTGAACTTCCAGCATTAATTGAAATTGTTTTTGACATAAATTACCTCTTTTAAGCGTTTTCATTTATTATATCAAAAACTTGTTTAAATTTCACTTTCTTGGCTCCAATTTTGAAACTTTTCGCTAAATGTCAATAAATCCGCTTGATTCTGCAAATCAGATAAAGCATAAACAAATGGTTGGACAGCTTGTTCATCTTGCTTTTTCAGTACAAAAATTGTTTTAGCGTATGCTGCATTTCCAAAAAGAGACTCTGGTAACGCAATCATTGCAACTATTTGTGCATGCTTTTGTAGCCATTTCTTCAATAAATCACTTTGCGAACTAGTCAATAAATCATTTGGTGCAAGGAAAATAGCATAACCGCCTGATTTGAGATACTTGAGCGATTGTTCCATTAACAAATGATGAGCATAGGTATGATCCTGTGTACTAGCCACTTCATAGCGCGCCGCAATGCTATCATCAGGATAAAAGCCAACTGGTAAATCGCTAATAATCACATCGCTTTCTTTCAATACTTGCGGGCGTACTGCGTCACCTTGCACAAAACTAACTTTTGCGTCCATCACATCTGCGATACTGGCTGATATATCAATTAACAGATCGTCCAATTCCAGCCCTAGATAATCCACATTTTTTTGTGTATTATTGAGAATCGTCTCAGCTAAATTCCCCATTCCGCTACCAATTTCCAAAATATCAATGTGTTCTTTTTTACTCAATTGGTCAATGAGAAAAGTTAAGATAAACCCGATAGAATCTGGAGTAAATTGATGATTGGCTTGCAAAGGCTCTGTTTGAGCTGCTTTCATCAGCAAAAATTGGTAGGCTCGGCGCCATTCCTCTTTACTTAATTTCAACGCTTTCAGTTTTTCATTGTTCTGCCGAACACTATCTAGTTCAATATCCCCGTCCAGATAGCTGCCATTTTGCTCTATCAAAGCATCATAAAAGCTCGTTAAAAGATCATTTTGGATTTCTTGGACATTTTCTAACAAGAGCGTATAGGCCTGTTCAATTTTTTCAAAATTCATAGCATCCTCCGCTCCCTATCATACCAAAATTTAGCTTTTTTTGCGAGTGTACTCTGTTGCACATACATCATTTATTTATTCAATTTTTTATCCATCTGCTTTTCTTTTTTAGCCGAAAAAGAAAATTGATAACGGTGACCAGTTTTCATTGTTACTGTCAGGATGAGCTCTTTCTCACTCTTTTGGTCTTGGACATACCCTTTATCAAATTCCCTTTGCTTAGAATTTTCGTTGGCTAGAAGAGCCATTGCATAAGCCTGTGTTCGTTCTCGGTTTAGGGTGAAATTTCTATGATTAGCAGTTTGACGCTGAAGGTAAAATTGCAAAAGCAAGCTAAAAACTGCCGCCATAAAGAGTGCATAGAGCATAATGCCCGCTTTAACTTTCTGTTTCCACACGATAGACAAACTCCCTTTCCAATCCTCGCCTAAACGTCAGTCTAACATAAATCAGCTCATTTTTCTGTGAGATTTCTGCTTTTTTTACATCATAAACCATCGGCTGGTAACCTTTCCCATTCGCATTGGTTTTTCTGAAATCCTGTCCACTTGACTTTCCAAATGCAATTGCCCTGCCGTCCTGTTTCATATATAAACGATTATTCTCCACCTTTTCAAATGAAGAACGAGCCAACTCTGCTTCTAGTTGATCAGCAAACAAAAGCCATTCTCGTTGTTCACTATGTTGCCGGGCTTGAACTTCAAAAGCCAGAAGACGCGTCATTGACTGAAAAAGCAGCACACTTCCGCTGAGTACAAATAAGACAATCAGAGCCTCTAAAAGGGTAAAAGCTTTCACTTTATTTGCCTTGAACACCGAGAATCAGCTCCTTCCCATGATAAATTTGAATACCTTGTTGACTTGTTTCAACACGCACTTTAATACCGTTCATTGTCAAATGGCTTTGCTTTGTCTGCAAAGCCATTTTAGCTACCCTTAAAACTTCTTCTTCTCTAAGCAAGTCATTTTCTGCTTTTCGAGACTGGTGAATTTGTCCCAACAACAGGGTCACAATTGTCACAAAAACAGCCAAAGCCAGCAGCGCCTCTAATAAAATCGTTCCTTTAACGTGTTGTTTTCTTAAATTTCCCATTTCCTAGATATAATTGATACGTAATTGTCTGCTTTTTCGTCTGAAAGACAATCTTTCCGAGCGATGAATTGCCACCAGCCTTATCAAAATGAAGCGTCAAATCTTCTGGCGCTTGAATCGAGCGAGGAACTACCAAATGGTTGTAACCATTTGAAATCCTCTCACGAGAAAAATTCATGTCCAGCTGACTTTGAGCTGAGCTACTCAACTTCTGACTTTCCCGATAAAAATGCTCAAACTCCAGAAAGAAAATCTGCTCTTCCACCTGTTCAAAAGAAGAACGAACAGAGCCCGACACCGCAAGCAATAAGAAACTCGTTATAAATAATGTCAGCAAACTTTCCAAAAGCGTAAATCCCTTAATCTGCAACAGAACGAGCTTCTTTTGTATGTTTCGCATAGTAAGCCTTATAAGATGCTGCCTGCTTGTCTGTAATCGTTCCTTCGTTGACTAATTTTGAGAGTGTCGCTTTTTCATTGGTGTGATTGACCTCAAACAGCTCTGCCTGGCTTTCCACAACTTTTACCACCGCTGCATTTCCTTTTTCCGTTACAGCTTCTTTTTGCTTGGTCAAATTCGGTACAAATAAGAGCATCAAAACACTGATGATAAGAAGCACGACTAACATTTCTACTAAAGTAAAACCTTTAACCTTCAAACTTTTTAATTTTTTCATAATTGAACCTCCATATTTTGATAAATTGGCAGCAACATGGCTGCATACAACAATACAATCATTAAAGCCACAAAGACAAACACTAGTGGTTGAATGACATTCATCGCTTGATGAACACGTTTAAAAAATGTCTCCCATGTTTTTTGGGCATAAACTTCTAATTCACACCCCAATTTGGATTTTACTTCACCGTATTCGATCATCAAGCCCAATTCCTTTTTAAAAAATGGATATGTTTTAACTCTTTGCGAAAATTCCTGACCATTTTGCAGCGCAACTTCTAAATCTTTTCCAATTTCTTGAAACATAGCAGAGCGTTGTCCTTGCATCATCTGAAAAATCTGACTGAGTTCTAAACCTTGACCAATCATATTCCCCCATTCTCTCGCATAATAAGCTGTTAAATAGGTTTGAATAAAAGCGCCCAAAAAAGGAAGGCGAGCTAACAAACGAAATACTGCTATTTTTGAGCTTTTTTGAAACCAATAAAAACCTATCGCTAACAAAACAAAGACTACCCCTAATGAACCCAGAAAAAGTTGCGGCAAATTACTGATAATCTGAGTTGCTATATTTTGACGATCGAGTTGCGGGAGTAAATAATTACGTAATCCCAGCATAATGAATATCAAAAAAACAAACAAAATAAAGGGATAAGTCGCCACTTCAACCAACTTCTTCTTAATTTTTGAGATATTTTCCAAGTATTCCTCAATCTTACTCAGGCTGAGTGAGAGATTTCCGTGTAATTCTGCCAGCGAAAGCTGTGTCACCACGTTATCTGAAAAACCTAAGCTTGCCATAATGTCCGAAAAAGGCTTTCCTGTTGACAACTCCTCTTTCATCCTGTCCACATAGACTTCTTCTAACAAGGCACTTCGCTTCAAAAAGTCGATAATTTCTGCCAAATGAAAGCCACTAGAAAAAAGATTATTCAGCAACTCTACGACCTTTTTCTGCCTAACTGTGGATAATTTTTTCCGCTTCTGCCTGCTCAAGATTGATATGTCCTGCTGCATGAAGCTGATCAATCTGCCTATTCCAATCGATTGGCTCGTGTTCTTGATACTTCTCACTGACAAAATCCACTATTCCTCCTTTCGCAATTAAGCGTTGGTAACAAATCCCTTGTAAGACAACTTTCAGCTCGGCTTCTGTCACTCCCAACTCCAGCAACCGTTCATAGACACCTCGTACGCTTTTAGCATGAATAGTTGAAAAAACAGTCATTCCCGTTAAGCTAGCTCGAACAACTGCCCTTGCTGTCTCTGCATCACGAATCTCTCCGATAATCAATAAATCTGGTCGATGCCGAAGAGAAAGTTTAATCAAACTTTCATAAGTTAAACCAATCGCTTCGTTCAGCTGCAGCTGTAACATCCCTGCTTGTTTGATTTCAACCGGATCTTCAATTGACATGATTTGCTGATCGGCAAAACGCTCTTGAGCCAACTGGTGCATGAGAGTAGTTTTACCACTTCCTACCGGTCCCGAAAAAAGATAAAGCCCTCGTTGTTTGAAGCGTTCTTTTAACTCTGGGATTTGAGCAAACCAAAACTTCAACTCTGCCTCTTCATCATGCAATAAACGAATCACCAGACTTTCGTATCCACGATAATCCCCTACTGTTGATAGTCGTAATGACGTTTTCTTATCACCATATTGATAATCACAAGAACCTAACTGGCTTCTACGTTTTTCGCCGACATTCATCCCAGCAGTAAACTTAAAATGACTAATTACTGCTGCCATCTCTTCAAATTCATAATTGCGTATAAAACGGCGTTCATCTCCAATTCGCATATACAACTCGTAAACATTTTCCTTCGGAACAAAATAAATGTCCTGTGCTCGTTCTTCCTTAGCCTGACAAATAATAGCCTGTGCAATGTTTTGAACCATATCTCCTCCTCACTTTATATTATTCGCAGAAGAAAATAAAAAAATGATGAAAAATCACCATTTTGTAAATTATTTAAACGTTAGAGAGAAAGCACGGTGTTCCTCTTCACTATTTTGTTTATTATAGCCCGGTCTCCATTTCTCTTTAGGAATGACACCATCATTTTCCAATAAAGCGAGAGAATGGTATTGCTGGACAGAATCACTACATTCTTCACACCAGCTCAAATCTTCTGCATCCCAAAAAATGGACATTAAATCACTTCGACTTTTATAGAAAGGAAAAGCAGCTACCAACTTCAGCCATTGGCGCTTATAATACTTTAAAGCAGTATAATAGTCATCAAAATGTTGTATAGATACGATATTAGCTTCCCAGTCATCAAAAAACCACCAAGGCTCATCTTTGCCATACATTTCAATCACACAATACACCTGCTTCACCTCCCTTTGTTCTGTTTATTATATCGGAAATGCTAAATTTTTTAAACAGATATGCTCTATTATACAAGTTTTTCGCCATTTGCTCAAAAATGTAGAAAAAGTGGCATTATTTTGATTAGTACTTTTTCATTCATCAGATAAGAAAACGAGACTTTTTCTAAGCCTCGCTCCCAATTTATTAATACAAATCAAGATAGTTGTCTACTTCCCATTGGGAAACAAAAGTGGCATAGCTTGCCCATTCGATGCGTTTTGCTTCTACAAAACTTGTATAAATATGGTTCCCAAGTGCAGCTTTTACAACTTCATCTTCTGTCAGTGCTTTCACCGCATTATGTAGAGTAGAAGGAAGGTCTGTAATACCCGCTTCTTTGCGCTCTTCTGCTGTCATGACATAGATATTTTCTTCAATCGGAGCAGGTGCTTCAATTTTATTTTCAATCCCATGAAGTCCAACTTCAAGAAGAACCGCCATAGCAATATAAGGGTTAGCCATTGGGTCAACAGAGCGCAATTCCAAACGTGTTCCCATACCGCGTGAAGCTGGCACACGAACAAGCGGAGAACGGTTCCGTCCTGCCCAAGCAATATACACAGGAGCTTCATAGCCAGGAACCAAACGTTTGTAAGAATTGACAGTCGGATTCATGATAGCTGTATAATTGTAAGCATGTTTAATCAACCCACCAAGGAAATAATAGGCCGTTTTTGATAATTGCATTCCCTTTGGATCTTCTGGATCAAAGAAAGCATTTTGACCGTCTTGATTAAAGAGCGACATGTTACAGTGCATACCTGAACCAGCAATACCAAATTTTGGTTTTGCCATAAAAGTAGCGTACAAACCATGCTTGCGGGCAATTGTCTTAACAACCAGCTTAAACAACTGAATCTTATCACAGGCACGGAGAACTTCATCGTATTTAAAGTCAATTTCGTGCTGACCGATAGCTACCTCATGGTGACTGGCTTCTACTTCAAATCCCATTGTTGTAAGGACATTAACGATTTCACGGCGAGTATTGTCAGCCAGGTCAGTCGGAGCAAGGTCAAAATAGCCACCCTTATCATTCACTTCAAGAGTCGGATCGCCATTCTCATCGAGTTTAAATAGGAAAAATTCTGGCTCAGGACCTAAATTAAAGGATTTGAATCCTAATTCTTCCATGTGACGTAAAGCGCGTTTTAAATTTCCACGTGGATCCCCTTTAAAAGGTGTTCCTTCCGTCGTATAGACATCGCAAATCAGTCCTGCGACACTTCCGTTTTCATCTCCCCAAGGGAAAACAGTCCATGTATCCAAATCAGGATAAAGGTACATATCTGACTCATTGATACGCACAAAACCTTCAATGGAAGAACCATCGAACATCACTTTGTTGGACAAAACTTTATTCAGCTGTTCATCTGTCGCCGGAATTTCGACATTTTTCATCGTTCCCAAAACATCCGAAAACATCAAACGGATAAAGGTAACATTTTTTTCTTTCACTTCGCGACGAATGTCAGCTACTGTAATTGACATGAGTATCTCCTTATAAAATTTTAAAAATTGATGTTGGTCAATGCATACGACCAAATGGTGGAAGGGAAGAAGCAAAGCGACCTTGTTGCAAAATATCGTTATGAAGGGCTCGACGAACGTCTTTCTCGCTCACTGGCTTTTTATATCTCGCTTCGCGCTCAGCATATTTCCGTTTAATAGCAGCAATATTGTAACCTTCTGAAATGTAATCTTTAATCTCCAACAAGCGATCCATATCATTTAATGAATACATGCGGCGATTTCCTTCATTTCGATCAGGCTTAATCAATTCTTGATCTTCATAATAACGAATCTGACGTGCTGTCAAATCCGTCAATTTCATAACACTACCAATGGGAAAAACAGCCATATTGCGACGAAATTCTTTTTCCTTCATTGCAAATTCCTTTCTTATGCTCTATTATAATCTGAAAAAATTTCTATGTCAAGAACTCATGTTATATTTTCTAACATTATTCTTTGCTTTTTAATTTCAATACCTTCCGCAAGCGATCCACATCAGAATTGACCAGCATGGCAACGAAAACTCCCATGAAAGTCTCAAAGACACGTGCAAATACATACAAAACTGTCTCTCCTGTTGGAATAGATAAAGTAATAATCAGCATGGCAGAAACACCACCAATCACTCCCGCTTTGTTGTTCATAGCAACATTTGTCATAATCGTTAACATCGTACAAATAGGAACGACCAGTAAGGTCACCCAAAACTGTTCATGAAACAGGTTATTGATGAGAAAGAAGAGCAAGGCATACAAACCACCAATGCTATTCCCTAAAATACGAGAGGTTCCAAAATGGACGCTTTTATCAAAATCTTCGCGCAAACTGAAAACAGCTGTCAGAGCACCAATCTGCAATCCTTTCCAACCAAAAAGCCCAAAGACAAGAAGAACAAGAAAAACCGCGACCCCCGTTTTAAAGGTTCGCATTCCTAATTTAAATTTCGACTTATCAAACTTATACTTCTTAAAATAACCCATTCATGCATTTCCTTTTACCTTTATTCTAACATATTTTAGAGAAAAGATAATAATGATTACAAGAAATGAAAACAATTTCTTTTCATTCTAAAAGGTTGAAGCTTGTGCCACAAATCCTAACTGCAACCTTCAAGTACTGCTGTGAGCAATCAGCTACTGCAGTCATCATTTATGATGACATAAATTTGAGACTGGAAATTTTTTGTTCCAGTCTCCTTTAGAATTATTGTTCCGTAAGTGCTACAAGAGCTGGCAGTACTTTATCTTTACCTCCACTGATTTTCTTAGCTCACTTCGTTTCGCAGAAAATCTAGCGTGTGCACTAGAAAAGAGCTGACATCCAGCTCTTTTCATCTACTTATAGCGTAATAGCTGAATGGCAGTTCACTTCGCTAAGCTCGTGACCAACCTATTCAGCCTTGCAGGGTTCAACTCTTCCAGTGGATGAGTTGAAGTTGTCCCCTAAAAATCAGAAATGACACTCAACGAAATCATAGATTTCTGACTGACCGCCTTATTTTTCTGTAAGAGCAGCCAATCCTGGCAATACTTTACCTTCAAGAAGCTCCATGCTTGCGCCTCCGCCTGTAGAAATCCATGAGAATTTGTCTGCACGACCAAGGTTGATAGCTGCCGCTGCTGAGTCACCACCACCGATAATAGATTTCACGCCTGGTTGTTTCACGATAGCATCCATGACACCGATTGTACCAGCTTGGAAGTCAGGATTTTCAAAGACACCCATTGGACCATTCCAAACAACTGTTTTCGCACCAGTCAATTCTTGGTCAAACTTAGCGATTGATTTAGGACCGATATCAAGACCTAAGAAACCTGGGTCTACCGCTTCACCTTCGGTGTCTTTTACTTCAGTATAGTCCGCAAAAGCATTGGCTTCTTTTGAGTCTACTGGCAAAATGAGTTTACCGTTTGCTTTTTCAAGGAGAGCTTTTGCAATATCTAATTTATCTTCTTCTACAAGTGAGCTACCGATTTCGATACCTTGTGCTTTGTAGAAAGTATACGTCATACCGCCACCGATAAGGACTTTATCAGCTTTTTCAAGAAGATTTTCGATAACACCAATCTTGTCTGATACTTTAGAACCACCAAGGATGGCTACGAATGGACGAACTGGATTTTCAACAGCTTCTTTGATATAAGCAATTTCGTTTTCAAGAAGGAAACCTGCAACTGCTTTCTCAACGTTTGCTGAGATACCTACGTTAGATGCGTGAGCACGGTGAGCTGTACCAAATGCATCATTTACAAAGATGCCGTCTCCAAGGCTTGCCCAATATTTACCAAGTTCTGGATCGTTTTTAGATTCTTTCTTACCGTCAACATCTTCAAAACGAGTGTTTTCAACAAGAAGAACTTCACCATCTTTAAGGGCATTGATAGCTGCTTCAAGATCTGCTCCACGAGTTACTCCTGGAAGGAAAGCAACATCTTGACCTAATTTTTTAGCTAAATCATCCGCAACTGGTGCAAGAGATTTTCCTTCTTTATCAGCTTCTTCTTTCACACGTCCAAGGTGAGAGAAAAGAATAGCACGTCCACCATGTTCAAGGATATACTTGATTGTTGGAAGAGCAGCTGAGATACGGTTGTCGTTTGTGATAACTCCGTCTTTAAGCGGCACATTGAAATCAACGCGAACAAGGACTTTTTTGCCTTTCAATTCAACGTCTTTAACAGTAAGTTTTGCCATGTTACAAAAACTCCTTTTTCTATTTTATACGAAACTATTATATCATATTTTCTAAAAGTTTTCTTGATATAAAGAAAGTTTTCACAAAATAATTTGACTAAAATATGAAATCTAAATAATAAAGAGCCGAGAAGGCTCGACTCTTTATTATTCTACTGGAGTGGTTTCTTCCACAGGTTCTGTTACAGTTGTATCTTCGATAATTTCAACTTCATTGACAGCTTGCGGTTCAAGGTTACGGTAACGAGCCATACCTGTACCAGCTGGGATAATTTTACCAATAATAACATTTTCCTTGAGACCAAGCAAGTGGTCTTTCTTACCACGGATAGCCGCGTCTGTAAGGACACGAGTGGTTTCTTGGAAGGAAGCAGCTGACAAGAAACTGTTTGTTTCAAGAGATGCTTTAGTAATTCCCATGAGGACTGGACGAGCAGTCGCAGGAACTCCTCCAGAGATAACCACATCTCGGTTAGCATCAGTAAAGTCTGTGATATCCATGAGTGTACCCATGAGAAGATCTGTATCTCCTGGATCCATGACACGCACTTTGCGAATCATCTGGCGAACCATTACCTCAATGTGTTTGTCACCGATTTCTACCCCTTGGCTACGGTAAACTTTTTGTACTTCAGCAAGCAAGTAAGTTTCAACAGACAAGACATCACGAACAGCCAGCAAGTGCTTAGGCTGGATAGATCCTTCTGTCAGAGCAGCGCCACGAGAGATTTTATCCCCTACTGTTACTTTCATACGAGCTGTAAATGGTACTACATATTCCCCTTCACCAGTTGCACCTTTAACAAAGACTTTCTTAGTCCGAGTAGAAGCGTCTTCTTCAATTGCAGTTACTTCGCCTTTAACTTCAGTAATAACTGCTTCCCCTTTCGGATTGCGGGCTTCAAAGATTTCTTGAACACGAGGAAGACCTTGTGTGATATCGGTATTAGACGCAACACCACCCGTGTGGAAAGTACGCATTGTAAGCTGTGTACCAGGTTCACCGATAGATTGAGCAGCAATCGTTCCGACCGCCTCACCGACTTCAACCGCATCGCCCGTTGCCAGGTTGATACCGTAACAACGACGGCAAACTCCATGACGTGTATTACATGTAAAGACAGAGCGAATAGTGACTTCTTCGACACCAGCGCTAACAATTTCATGCGCCATATCTTCTGTAATTAATACATCTGGACCAACGATGATTTCGCCTGTTTCAGGATGTTTAACAGATTTCTTCGTATAACGACCAATCAAGCGTTCTTCTAATGGTTCAATCATTTCTTTACCATCAGTAATTGAGCGGATAACAAGACCACGATCGGTTCCACAGTCGTCTTCACGGATAATCACATCTTGCGCCACATCAACCAAACGGCGAGTCAGATAACCTGAGTCAGCTGTTTTAAGGGCTGTATCAGTCATCCCTTTACGAGCACCGTGAGTAGAGAAGAACATTTCCAAAACAGACAAACCTTCACGGAAGTTAGATAGAATAGGTAATTCCATGATACGGCCATTAGGAGCAGCCATCAAACCACGCATACCAGCAAGTTGTGAGAAGTTAGAAATGTTACCACGGGCTCCAGAATCCATCATCATAACGATTGGATTCTTAGGATCTTGGTTGGCAACCAAACGTTTTTCCAATTTTTCACGAGCTGCACGCCATTCAGCAGTAACTGCATTGTAGCGTTCATCGTCTGTAATCATACCACGGCGGAATTGTTTGGTGATTTGTTCCACACATTTGTGAGACTCTTCGATAATTTCTGCCTTATCTTCAACAACCGGAATATCAGCAATCCCTACTGTCAAGCCTGCTAACGTTGAATGATGATAGCCGAGATCTTTCAGACGGTCAAGGAAAGCAGATGTTTCAGTTGTACGGAAACGTTTGAAGATTTCAGCAATGATATTCCCAAGATTTTTCTTCTTGAATGGTACATTTAATTCTAGCTTACTGATAGCTTCTTTGACATCTTGACCAGGTTCTAAGAAATACTTAGCTGGCACACCTTCTGCCATGTTTGAAGCATTTGGTTCTTGCAAATATGGCAATTCATCTGGCATGATATCATTAAAAAGAATCTTACCCACTGTTGTCAAGAGGATCTTGTGTTTTTGATTTTCTGTCCATGGTTTGTTTAAACTATCCGTTGCAATCCCAACACGCGTATGTAAGTGAACATAGCCATTACGGAGAGCCATTACAGCTTCATCACGGTCTTTAAAGACCATTCCTTCTCCTTCACGACCAGCTTCTTCCATAGTCAGGTAGTAGTTCCCCAAGACCATATCCTGTGAAGGGGTTACTACTGGCTTCCCGTCTTTTGGATTGAGAATGTGTTCGGCTGCCAGCATGAGAATCCGTGCTTCTGCTTGAGCTTCTTCTGACAAGGGCACGTGGATAGCCATTTGGTCTCCGTCAAAGTCGGCATTATAAGCCTCACACACAAGTGGGTGCAAACGAAGAGCCTTCCCGTCAATCAAGACTGGCTCAAATGCTTGAATTCCTAATCTGTGAAGCGTCGGTGCGCGGTTAAGGAGCACTGGGTGTTCTTTAATCACATCTTCTAAAATATCCCAGATGCGTTCATCATTCCGTTCTACCAAGCGCTTAGCAGCTTTGACATTTTGCACAATATCACGCGCGACAATTTCACGCATGACAAATGGTTTGAAGAGTTCAATAGCCATTTCACGTGGCACACCACATTGGTACATTTTGAGTGTCGGACCAACTGCAATAACCGAACGTCCTGAGAAGTCAACCCGTTTACCCAGCAAGTTTTGACGGAAACGACCTTGTTTTCCTTTAAGCATGTGGCTCAATGATTTGAGCGGGCGGCTACCTGGTCCAGTAATAGGACGACCACGACGACCATTGTCAATCAAAGCATCAACCGCTTCTTGCAACATCCGCTTTTCATTTTGCACGATGATTCCAGGAGCATTTAGTTCCAAAAGACGTGCTAAACGATTATTCCGATTGATAACACGACGGTAAAGGTCGTTCAGGTCAGAAGAGGCAAAACGTCCACCGTCCAACTGAAGCATTGGACGTAAGTCTGGCGGAATAACTGGCAAGATGTTTAAGACCATCCATTCTGGCTTGTTACCAGATTTTTGAAAGGCATCTAAAACATCCAAACGACGAATAGCCTTGACACGTTTTTGTCCAGTTGCCGTTTTTAATTCATCTTTGAGCTCTGCAATTTCTTTTTCCAAATCTACTTGTTTCAAGAGATCTTGAATTGCTTCAGCACCCATTTTTGCAACAAAGGAGCCTTGACCATATTCACGTAAGCGTTCACGATACTCCCGCTCCGTCATAATGGATTTGTGCTCAAGTGGTGTATCTTTAGGATCAATCACCACATAAGCTGCAAAATAGATGACTTCCTCAAGGGCACGAGGGCTCATGTCCAAGGTCAAGCCCATTCGGCTTGGGATTCCTTTAAAATACCAAATATGAGAAACAGGTGCTTTCAACTCAATATGTCCCATACGTTCACGACGAACTTTAGTACGAGTTACTTCAACACCACAACGGTCACAAATGATTCCTTTATAACGAATCCGTTTATATTTTCCACACGCACATTCCCAGTCTTTCGTAGGACCAAAGATGACTTCATCAAAAAGCCCTTCGCGTTCTGGTTTTAGTGTGCGGTAGTTAATTGTTTCAGGTTTCTTCACTTCTCCATAAGACCAAGAGCGGACTTTACTAGGAGAAGCTAGGGTGATTTGCATACTTTGAAAACGATTTACATCAACCACTATTTCTTACCTTTCTTTATTATCTATTGAATCAGTTCTTATTCTTTCCCTTCAGCATCAAAAGCGGCTTTTGCTTCTTGTGCTGCTTTTTCACGCGCTTTTTCAAGGTCATCTACGTGAATCACATCGTCATCCATGCCTTCATCCAAGTCACGAAGTTCTACTTCATTGTCGTCTTCATCAAGGACACGCATGTCAAGACCAAGTGATTGCAATTCTTTTACAAGGACACGGAAGGATTCTGGAACACCTGGTTTTGGAATTGGCTTACCTTTGGTAATGGCTTCATAAGCTCTCAAACGACCATTGATGTCATCTGACTTGTAAGTCAAGATTTCTTGAAGGACATTAGAAGCACCGTAGGCTTCAAGAGCCCAAACTTCCATTTCTCCAAAACGTTGTCCACCAAACTGTGCTTTACCACCAAGAGGTTGTTGCGTAACGGTTGAATAAGGACCAACGGAACGGGCATGGAGCTTATCATCAACCATGTGGTGGAGTTTGATCATGTACATGACACCAACGGACACACGGTTATCAAACGGTTCTCCAGTACGTCCATCATAAAGGATTGTCTTAGCATCGCTATCCATACCTGCTTCACGAACGGTTTCCCAAAGATCATCTGAGCTAGCTCCGTCAAAGACTGGCGTTGCAATGTGGATACCAAGGTTGCGAGCAGCCATACCGAGGTGCAATTCCATAACTTGTCCGATATTCATACGTGACGGCACCCCAAGAGGATTCAACATGATATCAACTGGTGTCCCGTCTGGAAGATACGGCATATCCTCAACTGGAACAATGCGGGAAACAACCCCTTTGTTTCCGTGGCGTCCGGCCATCTTATCTCCAACGCGGATTTTCCGTTTTTGAGCGATATAAACACGTACCAACATGTTGACACCGGATTGCAATTCATCACCGTTCGCACGAGTAAAGATTTTCACATCACGGACAACACCTGCACCACCGTGTGGTACACGAAGGGAGGTATCACGCACTTCACGAGACTTATCACCAAAAATTGCATGAAGCAGGCGTTCTTCAGCGGATAAGTCTTTTTCACCTTTCGGCGTTACTTTACCGACAAGAATGTCGCCTTCTTTTACCTCAGCACCAATGCGGATAATTCCCATCTCGTCAAGGTCTCTCAAAGCATCTTCCCCAACGTTTGGAATTTCGCGCGTGATTTCTTCAGGTCCGAGCTTTGTATCACGTGTTTCTGATTCAAATTCTTCCAAGTGAACAGATGTGTAAATATCGTCTTTCACTAAACGTTCACTCATGATAACGGCATCTTCAAAGTTGTAACCTTCCCATGTCATATAAGCAACGATTGGATTTTGTCCAAGTGCCATTTCACCTTTTTCCATAGAAGGTCCGTCTGCGATAAAATCACCTTTTTCAACTGTATCGCCAACTTTTACCAGCGTGCGTTGGTTGTAAGAAGTACCTGAGTTAGAACGGCGGAATTTCGTAATATGATAGACATCAAGTGAACCGTCTTCACGACGAACTTCAACTTTGGCTGCATCAGAATACACAACTTTACCGTCGTGTTGGGCAATAATCGCCGCACCAGAGTCATGAGCTGCTTGGTATTCCATACCAGTACCAACATATGGTGCATGCGGATCAATCAACGGTACCGCCTGACGTTGCATGTTGGCACCCATGAGAGCACGGTTTGAGTCGTCATTTTCAAGGAAAGGAATACATGCTGTCGCAACCGCAACTACCTGCTTAGGCGATACATCCATGAAGTCTACTTGATCTGAAGGAAATTCTTGGTTGTTCCCTTGGTGACGTCCCATGACAATCGCTTCTGCAAAACGACCATCTTCTGTTAATTTAGAATTTGCTTGCGCTACGATAAATTCATCTTCTTCGTCCGCTGTCAACCAAACGATTTCATTGGTGACCAGACCTGTTTCACGATTCACTTTACGATACGGCGTTTGGATAAATCCATATTTATTCAAATGACCATAAGAAGACAAGTTATTGATCAAACCAATGTTTGGTCCTTCAGGCGTTTCAATCGGGCACATACGACCATAGTGGGTATAGTGCACGTCACGCACTTCATATCCAGCACGGTCACGAGTCAAACCACCAGGTCCTAAGGCTGACAAACGACGTTTGTGAGACAACTCAGAAAGTGGGTTGTGTTGGTCCATGAATTGAGACAATTGAGATGAACCAAAGAATTCTTTGATAGCTGCTGTGACTGGGCGGATGTTGATAATTTGTTGCGGTGTCAAAACTTCATTGTCCTGAACAGACATACGTTCACGGACATTACGTTCCATACGAGAAAGTCCAAGACGTACTTGGTTTGCAAGCAATTCACCAACTGCACGGATACGACGATTTCCAAGGTGGTCGATATCATCCACACGACCGATACCTTCTGCCAAGTTGAGGAAATAGCTCATCTCTGCAAGGATATCCGCAGGAGTTACAACACGAACCTTGTCGTCTGGATTAGCATTCCCAATAATAGTTACCACGCGATCTGGATCAGTTGGTGCCACGACTTTAAATTTTTGAAGAACGACTGGATCTGTCAATACAGCTGCATCATTTGGAATATAAGTAATTTTATTCAAATCTCCATCCAAATAGTCTGCAATACTATCAATGACACTACGCGTCATAACCGTTCCAGCTTCAACCAAGATTTCACCTGTTTCTGGATCTATCAAAGGCTCTGCAATCGTTTGATTTAACAAACGTGTTTTAATGTTTAATTTTTTATTGATTTTATAACGACCAACTGCCGCCAAGTCGTAACGATGTGGATCAAAGAAACGAGCGACCAATAGACTACGTGAACTATCAGCTGTTTTAGGCTCACCTGGACGAAGACGTTCATAGATTTCTTTAAGCGCTTCATCCGTACGTGAATCCATTGGATTTTTATGAATATCCTTTTCAATCGTGTTGCGAACGAGATCGCTGTCGCCGAAAATGTCAAAGATTTCATCATCGCCAGAAAAACCAAGCGCACGAACAAGTGTCGTAAACGGAATCTTACGAGTACGGTCAATCCGAGTATAAGCAATATCTTTTGAGTCTGTTTCCAGCTCTAACCAAGCTCCACGGTTTGGAATGACGGTTGAACCATACCCAACCTTCCCATTTTTGTCTACTTTATCATTGAAGTAAACACCTGGAGAACGAACGAGCTGTGATACGATAATCCGCTCACCACCGTTGATGATAAACGTTCCCATTTCTGTCATGATTGGAAAATCGCCAAAGAAGACTTCTTGCGTCTTGATTTCGCCGGTTTCTTTATCGATTAAACGGAACGTCACAAAAATAGGTGCAGAATAGCTGGCATCATGGATACGTGCTTCTTCTAAAGTGTATTTAGATTCTTTAATTTCATAACCAACAAACTCTAGCTCCATTGTATCTGTAAAGTTTGAGATAGGAAGTACATCTTCAAATACTTCTTTCAAACCATGGTCAAGAAAATCTTTGAATGAATCTGTCTGGATTTCAATCAAATTTGGTAAATCAAGAACTTCCTTGATTCTTGAAAAACTACGACGAGTACGGTGTTTCCCGTATTGAACTTCATGTCCTGCCAAGTTTTTTACTCCTTCTTCTTTCTACATTCTCTATTACATGATAGAGTAGCAATATTCATTTATCCTTTTTGAGTAATTTTCAGAATCTTTAAGTTTTGATGACAAACGACAAAGATCCCAAAAATAGGCACAAAAAGAGCAGCTAAATCTGACTCTAAAAGTATGATTTAACTGCTGTAAGCTTTATATGGACAATATTTCAAATAAAGCAGACGACAAATTATTAGTAATATTATACCTTATTTAACTCTGCTTTTCAAGTTTTTTACTTATGAAAGTGTTTTTATTTACCTTTATTTAGCGTCCGCCTAAAAGTGCTGCCCAAGCTTTTTGATAATCACTATCTGTACCACCGATTCCAAATTTATAGGTAGTCATCGGAGCACCGTTTTTTGCCCAATAGCTAGTAACTGTCTGTCCGGTCAGGTTCATACTGCGATCATTGACTGTTACTGCGCCAGCTCGTTCACCCGTTGCTTTAAGAACATTGGACTTAATGACACTAGAATCTAGATTGAACTTGTCACCAACTCCCCAGAGACTTGGGTCGGCTTGATAAATTGCATTTACTAGTTGAGCCATATACTGCGCATTGTTGTTGTAACCAGTCAAAGCTGCCATTGAAGCATTATTGTCATGACCAATCCAACCACCTAACGTTAATTTAGGAGTGGATACCATGAGCCACATGTCACCATTACTGTTAGTCGTACCCGTTTTCCCAATCCAATCAGCACTAGCTAAACCGCTATTAATCTGCGTTAAACGAGATTTGAAGGTCGTCGTAGCACCCGAACTCAATACCCCACGCATAAGACTTTGCATAATCGTCGCCGTTGCCTTAGAGTAAACCTGAACAGGTTTTGCTTTGTGTTCATAGACAGCTTTCCCGTTTTTTGTCGTAATCTTTTCAATCATATAGCGCTCTTGGTATGCCCCATTATTGGCTAAAGTTTGGAAACCATTGGTGTGTTGGGCGACAGATACTTCAATACCTCCTCCCATTGGCAGACTTTCAATATCATAATTTTCAATTTGATAGCCCATTTTCTCCATGTACCCTTGGACATTAACTCCTTTGTCACGAAGCAATTTATAAGTCCAATAAGCTGGAATGTTCCAAGAAGTATTCAAAGCTTCCTGCAAATCCATCATGGCTGTACCACGGCTATCTACGTGCATAATTGGCTCACCGCTAGAGAAATTTGCAGGGTAGTTAGACAGCATACTGGCACTTCCCATAAGCCCTTGGTCTATGGCAATACCATAGGCTAAAATCGGCTTAATGGTTGAGCCTGGTGAGCGCTCTGTATCAAATGCATGGTTGTTCTGGTTAGAAGCATAATCACGTCCTCCCACAAACCCCAAAATAGCTCCTGTACGATTATCCATGAGGACATTTCCAGATTCGACTGCACCTGTTCCATCATCTAAGACACTACCAAAATTAGCTACTGCATTTTGCATTGCATTATGCACATTCTTATTAATAGTTGTGGTGACAGTGTAGCCGCCTTCACTCAACTCTTTCGCAGCTAGTTCTCTGTAAGCTTTCACTGTTGCATCATTTTTCAACTCTTGCTGTGAAACATTGTCACGTTTGATTAAGTAATCATACATTGCTTTTTGAGCTTCTTTCATAGCAACGTAATATAGATAGTCATGTGTTCTTGCTGAAGTCGTATCACTTGGTAAAAAGTCTCGTTTTAAATCATAATCTTTATACAATTGGTACTCGTCTTTACTAATCGCACCTGTCCGGTACATATTGTAAATAACATTTTTCGAACGATTGAGACCAAAAGTCATATCTTTAGCACTTTTCAGGCTACCGTCAGCTGCATAAGGAGAGTAAACAATCGGACTTTGTGGTAAACCGGCAATAAAAGCTGCTTGAGGAATTGTCAATTTGCTGGCAGGAACTCCAAAAATTCCTTGTGCAGCTTCTTCCACACCAGCAATATTTTGCCCTTTGTTATTTCTCCCAAACGGTGCCACATTCAAATAAGTCGTTAAAATATCGTCTTTGCTCATGTAGCGTTCTAAAGCCAACGCATCAATGATTTCTGATGCTTTACGACTAAAGGTTGGAGCATCGCCGACAACTTGTTGCTTGATTAACTGTTGTGTTAAGGTAGAACCACCACTTGAGGAACCAATCCCTACAACAGATCCTAGCGTAGCCCGCAAAACAGCTTTTGTGACAACCCCATTGTGCTTCCGAAAATTCTCATCTTCTGTCGCAATGACCGCTTTTTTAACATTGTCAGAAATATCTTTACTCTTAATTGGCACTCGCAACAAATCACTATCAATGGCTGAAATGGAGCTGCCGTCAGCATATTTTAATTCAGAAATGGTTGAAATATCTTGAATTTTTTTGATGAACTCTTCTTTTTTAGGAGTTTCAACCTTGTCAAAGATTCGTGCACCATAGCCTAATGCAATTCCTCCGCCAAACAAGCAACCTAAAAGAACAAACACAAAAAAGACATTTGATAATAATTTCAGAGTACGAAGGACAGTCCCGCCAACACTCCAAAGTGTCCAGCTTTCTTTTTCATTTTTGCTCGGACGCTTCGTTTGAAAAAGTTTTTCAAACAATCGTTTGATCTTTTCAAAAACTTGTTTACTCATTCTTTCTCCTTGAACTTTCTCTGACTATTATAGCAAATTTATGAAACTTCTGACAACAGGAAAGGAAATCCTTGGCTATAATCATTGTTTTTTTAAATTATTTTTGCAATTTTACTACATTCTAATGGCTGTTTGTGATACAATGTTACAATAACTAGAAATTTTATAAAGGAGAGACAGACATGCACATTTTTGATGAGCTAAAAGAACGTGGTTTGGTTTTTCAAACAACTGACGAAGAAGCGTTGCGCAAAGCCTTAGCGGAAGGAAATGTTAGTTTTTATTCTGGCTATGATCCAACAGCTGACAGCCTGCACCTCGGTCATCTTGTACCAATCCTTGTCATGAAACATTTACAGTTGGCAGGTCACAAACCCTACGCTCTCGTCGGCGGTGCAACTGGCTTAATTGGCGATCCATCATTTAAAGATACCGAGCGGAGTTTACAAACAAAAGACACAGTTGAGGGCTGGGTACGGAGCATTCAAGCGCAAGTATCTCGTTTTCTTGACTTTGAAAATGGTGACAACAAGGCTGAAATGGTCAACAACTACGACTGGTTCTCTGATATTAGTTTTATTGACTTTCTGCGCGATGTCGGAAAATATTTCACCGTCAACTACATGATGAGTAAAGAATCCGTAAAAAAACGAATTGAAACAGGGATTTCTTATACCGAGTTTGCTTACCAAATCATGCAAGGCTATGACTTTTTTGAGCTAAATCGCCAATACGGTGTCACTTTACAAATCGGTGGTTCTGACCAATGGGGCAATATGACTGCTGGTACTGAACTGCTTCGTCGGAAGGCAGACAAAACAGCTCACGTTATTACAGTGCCCCTTATCACAGACGCAACCGGTAAGAAATTTGGTAAGTCAGAAGGCAACGCTGTATGGCTCAATGCTGATAAGACCAGTCCTTACGAAATGTACCAATTCTGGATGAATGTCATGGACGCTGATGCCGTTCGTTTCCTTAAAATTTTCACTCTTCTTCCGCTTGATGAAATCGAAGAAATCGGGAAACAATTTGAAGCAGCTCCACATGAACGTTTGGCACAAAAAATCTTAGCGCGAGAAGTCGTTACACTCGTGCACGGTGAAAAAGCCTACAAAGAAGCACTCAATATCACCGAGCAGCTTTTTGCCGGAAATATCAAAAATCTTTCTGTCAAAGAGCTGAAACAAGGTCTCCGTGGTGTGCCAAATTATCAAGTGAACGCAGATGACAATCTCAATATCGTAGAGCTTTTGGTAACAGCTGGCGTTGTCAATTCTAAACGCCAAGCGCGTGAAGATGTCCAAAATGGTGCTATTTATGTCAATGGTGAGCGCATTCAAGCCCTTGACTACAGATTAACGGACGCTGACAAATTAGAAAATGAACTCACCGTTATACGTCGTGGTAAGAAAAAATATTTTGTACTGAACTTTAGCTAATCATATACTAGCATAGAACCCTTGGAACGTTGATATTGCAGGATTTCTGGAAAAACCTATCTCCTTACATTTTTACTTATTTTTATCAAAAGTCCACAAAAAGGGGAGTAAATTTTACGAGTTCAGCAGGCAAGAAACTAGCACCCAAAAGGTGCTTTTTTTGGTTTGGTATAATATAGTTGTTCTTGATAAACTTTTGATACCTAAAAACTGAGCTAATCATATTGTTAGCTACCTAACAAATAGCATAACAACAAAACTCAATGCAAGTGATGACACCCCTTAAAAATCTGAAAAATTGGCGTGCGACGTAAGAAGACACCTTGTGGCGGCTCTCCTCGGCACGAGATAGGGGCGGGGGTTAATTTAAACACTCGGACAATATAATTATACTCCAATCACTTAAAACGTCATACAGGGCATTTTAGGGGCTAATAATGACGTGCTAGAAAAATCAAAAAGGGAATTTTCCGCTGGGGTATTTCCGAACGTAAAAACTTTGTATAATATCCTAGTAGCTGGTAGCTGACTAGATAAATAATAGCTAAGTGTCTTTTATTTGCATAAATTTTCTTCGCTCATAATTTTAGCGATACTTTCGATTCCTTTTTTCCTTAGTCTGTATATTGTGGTTTTTGTTCTTCCTACCTTATCCTCTATATCCCATATCTCTAAGCGATTAACATAGAACATTCTTAATACAGTTCGTTCAAGCGGCTCGCTTAGCTTATCAATTAACCTACAGGTTTCTAAGCGTTCCTCAGTAAGACTTGCAAGTCGTTCTTGTATATCTTCTTTCAACTTCAAAACATAGACAAGTTCATTCTCTGTATTGTTTGTTCTGCTAGTCTGGACTTTGGTTTGTGTCAGCGTTGACTTTGTGAATAAACCTTGACCCAGATACTGCAGTTCTAACTGTAAACTCTCCATCTCTTTATTCAGCCACTTAATACCCTCTAGTTTTACTTTTACTTGCTCTGGTGTCATGCATTGGCCTCCTCTATGATATAATATCTTTATCGGATATATCACAAAGGAGTCAGCCTTGTGCTGGCTTTTTTGCGTGTTTCTCTCGCTTCGCTCTTGGTTCGTTTCTCTATCCAAGATAAGAAGCCTACTGATAATCAGTAAGTTTCTTATCTTGCCTTTGCTGTCTCGTCTGTTGATACTATGATGACATACTTTGCTTTAATCTTCTTTGTTTAGATTTGTATTGTAATACTCTAAACCTTGATATTCATTGTCAATGTCTACAGACTTGAATAAGTCAATCGCTTCATCATCTAGCATATCAAGCGTTCTGATTGCTGTTTCACTATCTGCGTTCAATGGTTCATCACTTAACAAACGTTCTGCATAATCTAACAACTCACTCTCATATAATGCAACCTTGTTAATCAATTCCTCAAACGTTGCTTGTTCCTTTAGTTGTTCTGTTCGTTTGTCAATGTACCCATGAATAGTATCATCATAAGCAATCTCACGCGCTTCCTTGTCGCTGTCCTCTACTTCTTTCATCAGCTCGTTATATTGTGCCATTTCATCAACTTGGTTATCCAAGTCACTTTCTTCCTCAATTGGCTTTGGTTGATAATGTAATTCATCATCTTCTAACATCATTGAGAAGCTTTCTAAACAATTGAAAACACTAAAAGCGATTGCTTCGAATTCTTCTTGTTTCTCTTCGGGAAGATAGCTCTTATAGTCTTTGGTCTGTAATAGCTCGGATAGCTCGCAAGTTTCTTCTACCCATGCTTTGAGTTCTGTTAGGGGCGTTGGTGCTGTTGTTTTGTTTGTGTTAGTCATATTAGTTACCTCTTTCATCTTTTGATTGTTTGCTACTTGATAAGATAGCTTGATTTTCATTTTTTTACCTCCGATTTATCACGTTTATCACGTTAACTTTTGGAAACGTGATAAATTCAAAGTCAGTCATATCAAGGCTTTAACTCTTATTTATCACATTTATCACGTTTTATACATTAAAAATAAAATCTATATATAAGATATTCAAGGACTACTTCCTATATACCTATATATGGGAAATTTTGTTTTTTTCGTGTTAAACGTGATAAATGTGTCAACCCCTTGGTATGACTGGACTCATTTGTATCACGTTTAATTTTCGTTTGTGATAAACGTGATAAATTTTATTTTTTTCTCCTCTTTTTATAATCTGGCCAATGATTGTAGTACCCACGTTCATTTTTGGGCTTTTTCTGTTTTTCTGGTGAGGTTCTCCCGTTAGAATAGGCTAAGCTAGCATAGGGTGGTAGATCTTCTTTAGGGAAAAAACCTTTATGGAGTTGTTGACCTGATGGTATAATTTTCATACCTGTTTCAAAACCTTCTGGAAGATTGTTTTTAATCTCTTTGTGTAGGCCTCTTTCTGATTTGGTCTGTTTGATGTCGTAGTATTCTAAGAAGCCTTTCCAAACATGATAGACAAAGCTATTAGGTATAAACTCGCTTGTCAGTTCATCAGTAAAAAACTTAGAAATAAAGTCAATAACGGGGTTCATTTCTTTGTGATGTTCTTCTAGTATTTCAATAGACTTCCTAGGGTTAATGTCAGCGATTGGCGTTTCGATAGCTAACTTAACCAAGTATTCCAGAACTTCCTTGCGGTTGATGTAATCTTCTTTTATGGCTTTATTGGGCTTGTCTTTGAATATTTTAGTAAAGGGTAAAATTCTAAAGCGCCTATCAATGGCCGACTTATCACCGTTCATTCTTGGCAAACCATTAGAAGATTGTACTACGGTCATGTTCAGGCGTATGCTATAGGGGCGTTTCCCTTTGTCCTCTATGGTCATGATGTCGCCTGTTGCTAAACTAAACATATCTGACGTATCTTTGATAACAGCGTCTTTCTGTACATCATCACCGATAACTAGAGATTTTCCTAATAAGATAGAAGTTGAAAAGCGACTGTTTGATAATCCTGTAATTTTTAAACTAGCCACATTCTCCATACCTATCAGATTGATTAGTAGCTGTTGAAACGTTCCTTTTCCTGTTCCACCCTCACCATATAGCCAAAAGATTTTTTGTAATGATTGACCTGTGATACTTGCTTTTATAATTTGGATAGCAAGGTTATAGAGTTCCTCATCATGGTCAAAAAGTTCTTTTAGCCATGTTGTAGGCTTCCAGCCTTTTAAATTTGGTTCTTTTGTATTTGGATTATAGCCTGTTTTTATTTTTCGTGTAACTATTATCTCTGGCGTTATTTCTTCGAATAAGCCTGTTTCAGCATTGTAAAGTTGTTTGCCAATAACCGTATACTTTCCTTGAATTTCTTTCATTTGGCTTTGTCTAGCAATTTTATAAAGGGTGTCAAAAGCCTGTTTTTCCGTTGCGTTTGGGAAAATTGTAGAAATAAGGTCTTGTAAAAGTTCGTTATCCTCTAACCAGATACCAAAATCAGGGTTATAGTAGTACAGAGGGGCTTTCTGTCCTTGCGCTTCTGGTTTAATCCTGATAAAGTGGATATATTGTTTCAGCATGATAGCAACCCCTAGCGGTGTTTTAGGCAACGCTTTTTCGCTTGCTTCTTGTCCTTTTTGGTGGGCTAGTTCTTTATGCTGTACCTCGGTCAATCTGCCCGCTTTTACATTCTCAAGATGTTTGCTGTCTGCCATGACCTCATCATAAGCTATCTGATAGGTTTCTTCTTTAATACTCTGACATTCCTTAATAAGTTGCCCCCTAACGCTTTTGAAAGTCTTGAAATACTTATCTTCACTTTCACGCGCCTCTAAGATTTCACTTTCAAGGCTTTTTAAATCTTCTTTTTCTATGGCTCTATCCTCTCTTTCTAAATTCTGCTCTTGCTATACTGGTAAAAGTGCGGTCTAACTCCTCAATCGGTAATGGGTTATCTGTCACACCGTTAGCTATCTTTGTCAACTCGTAAGCTGTTTCTATATCACAATCAACCCACTTATTAAAGAGTAGCCCGACAAAGCGCGTGAGTGCCACGTTACGCCCTCCCTCGTCTCCGAATCCGTTGAAAAGCGTGTCAATAATTCTCATGGTCATTGACCTCTGACCACTTGCTCTAGGCTTGTAACGCTCAGTAGTTTCTTGCTTCGCTCTTGGTTCAACCTTTGGTACTGGATAATCTAGACCATGCTCTACGATTTTTTGATAGTCTGCTCGGCCTCCTGTTGTTACTGGTAGCCCTTGGAGCTGCGACCAAGTAAGGCTGGCCATATCAAAGGGTAGCCCAATCTTATCAGCAATTTCTTTCACTACCTGTTTATAGGATTCTTCGTTCATGATGCAACTGGGCTTCACTACAAGCCGATAACGGGGATTTTCTGCCGTGTGTTTGATTGTGGGATAAATGATATAAGAATAGCCAAAAAGTGCGTCAGAAACGATTTTAGGTAGGTCTATGCCTGTGTTAATCTCGTCATAATCCAGAAAAATTAAATCACGATAGACAAGGCTTGTATTATTGCGCTTATAAGTTCCATTCTTCTCTGGTGTTACTTTTCCGCTTAAGCAGTAGGGGGCTTGTGTGCGTTTGTATTCTGCAATATCTGCTCCCTCTGGGACAACTAAAGGACTAAAGTTTGCGATATATTCAAATGGTTCTAGTTTTCCCTTGTATGGTCTTAGAATTGAGCTAAAACCTTTACTTTCGTATACTGCCATTTTATCGTCCCTTTCTGCGTTTTTTCTTCAACTTTTTAAGCCTTTTTTGTTCTTCTTGCTGTTCCAATGTAGGGCAACGGTCTTTATAAAGCTTTTCATTGTGATAATGTCCTCTCTCTTGTGCGGGGTGTATATTATATCTTCCCATTATCCAACTCCTCTAAAATTTCAACAATCCGTGGTATTTTTTGTTCAACTAATCGTAAAACTGCTTGACTAGTGTTCAAATTATCATCAACCAAAGCTACAGTTGCTAACGTCTGTAGGTCATTTAATTCTGGTATAATGCCATCAATCATTTTTCTACTCCTAAAAATAATAAAACGTCATCAATTTTGTAGAATACGGTGCGCGTGCCTTCAATTGGTGGTAGGCATCGTTTTAAACCTGCCTGTTCCCAACGCTTCACCGTGCCATACTTGATATTTAATTCTGTTTGTAACTCGTCCTGTGTGATTAGTCCTAACAGTTTAGGCTTAGGTTTGGTATAGGACTTTAGAAAACCAGATACCAGCTTCAGCACTTCCATTTTTAGGCTTTCTTCACTCTCTCTGCTCAAACTAAACATAGCTATACCTCTTCTAATAATTGCTTGACAAGTTGCTTATATTCTTCTGGTTCGGCATTCATTAGAACGTTTAAGCGTTTCTGTTCGTCTTGTAATTGATTGTAGAAAGACTTAGCACCGTCCAATAATTCAGCTTTATCTTCTGGAATAAAATAGCCACGATTAAAACCATGTCTAACACCAACAATAGGAATACCATATCTTGTGATTAGTTGGCTGATAATCTTCTGTACCGTTCTTTCCTCTAATTTTAAAGTCAGGGCTATTTCTGCTCCTGTGATTGGATTATCTGCCCCCACTTTGATTTGTCTTAACACGCGCTTATAATTTACTGGTAAAGTTGGAAGTTTCATTCGATCGTCTCTCTTTCTTTGCTGGCTAGGATAATCTGCCCTCTTTCCCACATATCGCAAAAATCCATTAAAGTTTCTAAAACTCGTTCTAGTTGGTTTCGTTCCTCAATACTGTAACAGTCAAATTTATTTTCTAGAGAAAAATCTAACATAGTCTGATAGGCTTCTTCTAGCCAAATACCAAAGTTCTTAGCTCTTTCATTTGCAAGGTCAAACTCTTTTTTATCTGTCATGTTCTGCCTCCATAGCCTCTAGCCATTTTTCAATTTTTCTTAGCTGTTTTTTAGTGATGTAGCCCCTCCGCTTGTAAGCAATCGCCCAAGCATTAAACAGTTGAGTACAAATGCCAGCAAGAAAGAAAAGTAGTAGCGTTAAAATTGCACCTAGTAGTTCACTCATTTTGCCACCTCTTTGTGACAACATTCTTGTACCATCATGTAACGGCTATAGCTCCCTTTCCCCGTCCATAAATCTAGTAAGTTTTTTCTCCCTTGATTGCGTTTTGCAATATCTACAGCGATAAGCTCCCAGATATAATTACGCGTTTGAATTTTATCAAGTGGATATGTTGCTGTTTTAGTTAATTCTGCTAAATAAGTATCAAGGAAAAGATAGCCGTCAAAACGTGCAAGTCTTTCTATGGTTTCGATATCTTGCCAAAATGATGAGTAGGTATCTTGTTCTTTGTGTTCCAAGTAGCTAATTATTCCATCAATTGCATTGCGTTTGATTTCTTCGGCTTTCTCGTGTGCGCTTTGTTGTTGTTCATGGTATTCCGTGCTAGTTAGCTCGTTATAGATGTCATCTAAATCACTTAATACATCACTAATTGCACGTCTTGTAAAAATATTTTTAATTTTTGATAGACTTGTTTGTATCTCCTCTAGTTTTGTTATGGCTGTTTCTAATTTATCTGTTATCATTTCATAACCTCACTTTTTATTGTTTTTCGGTGTAATTTTCCTGGTGTGCTTTTCCCGTGTGTAAAAGACTTGTTTCTTGCTTGATTTCTTATACTGTACTTTTTTTATAAGCCTAGACTATCCCCAGCGGATAACCGCCTCAAACTTACCAGGTAGCCCTGTGGTCGTGTAAGCCTGCGCCAAACAATAGCCTAGCTGTGTGTCATTTTCTTATGGTGGTTTAGGTTGCCCTAGATCCATAGCTACCTAATGGCGATACCAGCACCTAATACTTTTATCCTGTCCAGTTTTAAGGGTTAGCGCCCTCCGTATGGTCAAAATGTTTAAAATCTGCTATAATAGACACATAAAACCTTTTTAATAATGGCTTGCCTGCTTTATTAATCGTGTTTTATTTCCGACTTAAGGCTTTTCTGATTGGTTTCGGTAAGCCTTTTTTCTTTGCTTTCACGCTCCTTGTGAGAGCTTTTCTTTTTGTCTAAAGACCATTGTTTTTATCTCTTGATAGCTAAAATTCAGATTGATTAGAGCTATTGCCATGTCCTCTAATGCTTGATACTGCGCTAACTCAATACTATTCAAGCAATCAATACCAGTTTCCCCACCTCGCTTAGTGGTTAATTGTGTTTTGTTATAGCCCGTGACACCTTTTAGCAAAAGGTTGTAAACAGTAGAATAAGCCATTTTAGGGGCGCTCTCCCAACGGTTAATAACTTCGTTAAGCGCTAAACGTTTAGGTCTTTCGGAAGCTCGCTCTATCCTAATCTTGGTTAACTCGTCCCTCATCTCAAAGAAAGCACTAACTAAATTCTTTTTAAACTCTCTTACTGGTTCGGTATTATCCAAGTAAGTGATAAGTAGTGTCGCTTGTTGTTCGTTAAGATGATAAATTTTTCTAGGGCGACCACGACCGTCATTTATTTTTGTCATTTCAAATGACAATATTCCAAACACCTCTAAATCTTCTTTATGGTTTTCAATCAATTTTCTAACTGAAATACGTTCAATTTCAGCACATTCTGCGATAATTTCATTCGTTGTGTACGGCTCTTTCTTGCCGTCTAAATAAACTAGATTCATTTGTGACCTGCCTTTCTTACTCGTAAACTTCTGATAGCTCTTTAAAAACAGCGTCAGGGATTGACCGCATTGCTTTTTGTTGCAGTTCCATTGCTTTGTTACGGTCGCTCGCTTTGGCGGTGCTTTTTTCGATAATTTCAGAAGTTGCGAGAACTTGCCGAAAAAGTAAGTCTAATTTGAGTCTATGCCCTTCTGTAATTTCTACTTGTTGGGCTTTTTTATTTCTCAAAAATTCAAAATCTATCAGCTCATCATCTTCTAACTTATAGTCAATAGCCTTTCGATACCGCCAACCCGAAAGCCGCTGCTTAATGTCTGCAAGCGTCCACGTTGGCAAAGCTTCAGCGATAAGAGCCAAAGTGATAACTCCGTTATCTTCATAGAGCTTATAGAGTGTTTCTTGGGTAAATGGTTGTTTTGCCATTGCTTGCCTCCTTTCTTAGATTTCCTTTTGATTTAGTTCTATTTTTTTCGTACTATCTCCTAAAAAAATATCGTCCAGTTTTACCTGATACAATTCCGATAACTCTTTAAGTAGCTCAAAAGGGATTAGCGTACTATCTTTTTCGTACTTTGAGATAGTCTGAAAATTCTTGTTGACCTTCTTAGCCACTTGGCGCAAAGTAAAACCTGCATTTACTCGACACGCTCTTAGCGTCCATTGTGCCATATTCTTATAGCTCCTTTCAAGATTGATAAAATCATAGTACTATTTTTTTCGTACTTTGTCAACGCTGTTGTTGAAAAATTTTATTTTTTTCGTACTTTGTCTTTTTTGTGTTATAATCAGGTTGTAGAATTAAAGTAAGGGAGTTTTTAACAATGGCAAAAAATAGCCCTCAGGATTTAAAGAATAGAGAATATTTCTCTAATAATCTTAACCGTGTTATGAAAGAAAAAGGTATCAGACAGATAGACCTGCATAATGCTTTAGAAATTCCTAAAAGTACAATAACTGGTTATGTAAAAGGTAGATCAATGCCAACATCTGGCAATCTTCAAAAACTTGCTGATTATTTGGGAGTGAAAAAATCTGATCTTGACCCTCGCTTTTCTGACAAAGATGTTTACAAAGAATTTTTATATATGTTAGATAAACAATTAGACGAAGAAAAATACCTCGTAAAAAATGTTTCAAAAGATAAAATTTTTCAGAAAGTAAAAGAGAGAGAGAAAAGGGACAAGGAAATAATTGAACTAGCAAAGAGTAAAAATTTCCCAATCAGTCCTGAAGAGTTTCTCACTACTATCACTGAATCATTAAATGAATACAATCCCAAAGACAACTATGAAGTTTTAAATGCCCTTGCGCTAAAGACAAGTAATATCCTATTCTGGCTAGATATTGTATTTCAAAAAACAAGTAGTGAATTCTACATAGTTTTTGAAGATAAGGAATTCGACCAAGAATATTACAACAAATTATATAAAAAGTTTGAAAATCTATTTGAAGAAATTAAGTCTTTAGCTCTTCAAGAAGCTAAGAAAGATAAAGAAAATCTAGATGATTTTGCGTTACTTTGGGGTATAGACTAACCCACGCGCCAACATTTGCCAACATTTTGGTTTACAGTAGCGCTCAATTTTGAGCTATTTCTACACTATGATTTTCTATGATTTCTAACCTGCCCTAGATATTACATAGGTCAGCAATCTACTACTTTTTACTACATTCTTAAACTTATACACTCACATTTTCTTCCATTTCTTCTGTCCCTAAAAAGCATGAATGGTTTTATAGTCATACGCTCACAAATGCAACTATAACAATGGTTAGCGCTGTTTTAGGAACTTGCAAAATTCATGTTTTTTCATATTGGCTACCTCAAAAAACCTCAAATATTTCCATTATGGAAACTACTAAAAATTACTAAATTCAATTATATATAGCTTTTACACTCACATTTTCCAACATTTTTCTGATATGAGGTATCGTTTTGTTACACCATATACTTGGATTTTCTAGTATTTTCTAGTATTTCTAACCTGCTTTCCTAATTTAGGACTACAGTTATCCCAACATTTCCCAACAATTCATATAAACCTAAAATCTTGTCACTTTTTAGGGTGGATAAAATGGCTGATTTTCTTTTTTTAAGGCGTCAGCAATGTCATTTTTTTAAAGGTGTCTAAGATTACTATGATACATTGCTATTAAGAAATACATAATAAAGAAAGTGTGAAAATATGGATGAATTAATGCAACAAATGGCTGATAAATTCGGTGATATGGTCCAGGCTGTAATCATTGAAAAAACAAAAGTCATTGATATTGATCAGACATTGCCCCTGGAACTTAACCAAAAACAATTGGCAACTTTGCTCGGTTGTTCTACAAGTCGCTTACCTGAATTTATTTATCGGAAAGATTTTCCTAAGATTGATAGAGGATATGGAAGGAGATTAGCTTTTCCGAGAGATGCAGTAAGGGAATGGTATAATAATAACTGGCACAAGTTATAAACAAATTAACTAAGATGATTTTTAAACTTTCCCGCGCGTGTGCGAATGCGTGTGCGAATAGATTGTTATCGATAAATCCTTTAATAACGCCTTTTTCTAACAGGAAACAAACTTATTAGTCTGCGCGTGTGCGAATGCGTGTGCGAATAGATTGGAGAAAAAATGAGAAAATACGATATACAAAAATTGTTATTATCAGGGGAGAACCAAAGTATCGAATTTAAAGAAGCTAAAAATTCTTTCCCTAAAGACGGTATGAAAACAATTTGTTCCTTCGCTAATACAAATAATGGTCTGTTAATTCTAGGGGTCTCAGAAAATACAAAGAGTAAAGATTTTTATATTTCCGGCGTTAATGATTCCGATAAAGTACTGGACGAATTATATAGTTTACTTAATAACCCTAATAAAATTAATAGAAATGTGATTAATGAAGAAAGTGTTGAAGTCACAAATATAAAAGGAAAAGAGA
>QWCQ01000269.1_pt1 | contig 41078 bp, 26 predicted proteins | sample 1972701 | NCBI WGS metagenome assembly QWCQ01 (sample SAMN09866704, study PRJNA288562) | Human gut metagenome isolate pre4_stool, whole genome shotgun sequencing... | reverse complement strand
AATCTCTTGGGGTAAGTATGTCATAGGCGATGAAATTAGAGGTCTAAATGAAAAAATGATCGAAGACTACATTATGTATCTTGGCAACTTGCGTTCAAGAAATTTAGGTTTTGGGAATCTCTTTGAAGAAAACACTGAAGAACCTGAATCCATGAAATGGGTTAGCGAATACTCCGATCCAAATCAAATTAAGACAGACTTTTTTGAAGCAAAGCCATCTGCTTATTCAAAATCTTCTGTAATAGAAGACGACCTTTAATAAAATAAAATTTTAGCCGGATCTTGCATCCGGTTTTTTAATTAAAAAATTTTAATTCATCCCAATTTAATAGGAGGAAAATTATGGAAGATAAAGGCAATAATAATAAAAGACCCCAATACAATTTACTTAGATATTATTTAATTGTCATCTTAGCAGTCTTTGCACTTAACTGGTTAATTCTCCCCATGCTTTCACAAAACAGCATGGAGAACGCAGCTTATTCCGACTTTAGAAGAAATTTGAGCCAGGGAAAAATTGAGGAAGTAAACTTTAGACAGGACCAAATTCTTTACACCCTAAAGAATGAAAAGAAAATTTACAAGACTGGAAAGATGGAAGACCCAGATCTTGTTAAAGATTTGGAAGAAAAAGATGTAAAATACTCTTCAGAAATTCCTGAAAAGCCAAGTTTATTTATGTCCTTTATAATGACTTGGGGAATTCCAATTTTGTTGTTTTTCTTTATACAAAGAGCCTTTGCCAAGAAAATGGCAGGCATGACTGGTGGTCCTGGAGGAATTTTTGGCGGCGGAAAGAAAATTGAAAAATACGAACCTAACGGCGAGACTGTAAATTTTGGAGATGTTGCAGGTCAAGAGGAAGCAGAAGAATCTCTTGTTGAAATTGTAGATTATTTAAAAAATCCTCGGAAGTACACAAGAATTGGTGCGAAATGCCCTAAGGGAGCCCTACTTGTAGGACCTCCAGGAACTGGTAAAACTTTACTTGCAAGGGCAGTTGCTGGCGAAAGCCATGTGCCTTTCTTCTCTATTGCAGGTTCTGAATTTGTGGAAATGTTTGTTGGACGTGGTGCTGCAAGAGTTAGAGAACTTTTTGAAGAAGCAAAGAAAAATGCTCCTTGCATTATTTTTATAGACGAAATTGACACAATTGGAAAGAAGAGAGATTCAGCAGGAATTTCAGGTAACGATGAAAGAGAACAAACTTTAAATCAACTTTTATCTGAAATGGATGGTTTTGACGGAAACATAGGAATTGTTATGCTGGCTGCAACTAATAGACCAGAAATTTTAGACCCAGCTCTTTTAAGACCAGGAAGATTCGATAGACAAATTAGAGTTGAGCTTCCAACACTTAAAGACAGAATTGAAATATTAAAAGTTCACGCAAAGAAATATCTCATGGAAGATGGCATAGATTTTTCTCTTGTTGCAAGGTCAACTGCCGGTGCATCTGGTGCTCAACTTGCAAATATTTTAAATGAAGCAGCCCTTCGTGCAGTGAGAATGGGTCACGACAAAGTCCGTCAAGAAGACATACAAGAATCCATAGAAGTTGTAATTGCAGGAGCACAAAGAAAACAAGATATTTTGTCTCCAGAAGAAAAGAAGAGGGTATCCTACCACGAAATTGGTCATGCCCTTGTTGCTGCCCTTCAAACTGGCTCTGAACCTGTGGAAAAAATCACAATTATACCAAGAACTTCAGGAGCTCTAGGTTATACTATGCAGGTTCCAAAAGATGAAAAAAATCTCTACACAAGAGAAGATTTAATAAATCATATAACAACTCTATGTGGTGGTCGTGCAGCAGAAGAAGTTATCTTTAACGAAGTTTCAACTGGCGCTGCCAATGACATTGAAAAGGCAACAGAAACTGCTAGGGCTATGATAACTCAATATGGCATGGCTGACGAATTTGGCATGGTTAAGTTCCAAGATTCTGGTTCAAGATATATGGGCGACAATGGAAATATGAACTGCTCAGAAGAAACTAGAAAAGAAATTGACGACTTAATGGTTAAAATCGTAAAAAATGCACAAGAAAATGCCAGAAAATTAATTGCAGACAACAGAGATGCCATGAAAGAACTTGCAGAATACTTGCTTGAAGAAGAAACAATAACTGGAAAGCAGTTTATGGAAATTTTGTCAAAATATAAAAATTTTGATGAAGAAAATAAATTAATAGAAAAATAAATTGATTGAGAAGAAGGCGGCTGTGGCTGCCTTTTTTGATTGCCAAAAAGGTCTAGGGGTAAAAATAAAATAAGTTAGAAAATTTTATAAAAATAATTAAAATATTTTAGAGAAGAAAAGGAGATGAATATGGGATTATTAGTTGAAGGTAAATGGGTTGATGAGTGGTATGATACAGAGTCTACTGGCGGAAAATTTGTGAGAAAGGACTCCTCTTTTAGGGACTGGATAACAAGGGACGGAAAAATAGATGACGAGAGTAGGAAGGCTTACCCAGCAGAAAAAGGAAGATATCATCTTTATGTTTCCCTAGCTTGTCCATGGGAAGCGAGAACTCTTATGGTAAGAAAATTAAAGGGACTAGAAGATATAGTTGGTCTTTCCATTGTAAGTCCACTTATGTATGACAAGGGCTGGAGCTTTGGAGACTATCCTGGAGCAACAGAAGATAAGGTCCACGGCTTTAAGTACCTTCATGAACTTTACACTCATGCAAAGGCAGACTTCACAGGAAGAGTTACAGTGCCAGTCTTATATGACACAGTGGAAGAAAAAATTGTAAATAATGAATCCTCAGAAATAATTAGGATTTTCAACCAGGCCTTTGATGACTTAGGTGCAAAAGAGGGAGACTTTTATCCAGAAGAATTAAGGAGCGAGATAGACGAGATAAACGACTTTGTCTATGACAGGATCAACAATGGAGTTTACAAGGCAGGTTTTGCCACAAAGCAAGAAGTTTATGAAGAAGAAGCAAAAAATGTCTTTGATGCCTTAGATAAAATTGAAGAAATTTTGTCAAAGAATAAGTATTTAGTGGGCGATAGATTTACAGAAGCAGACATAAGACTTTTCACAACTTTAGTTCGTTTTGACGCAGTTTATTTTTCTCACTTCAAGTGCAACCTAAGACCCATCACTTCCTATGAAAATATTTGGAGATACACAAGACTTATTTATAACATGGAGGGACTTTCTGAGACAGTGGACTTAGACCACATAAAGACTCACTATTACAAGTCTCACGACATGATAAATCCAAATCAAATAGTGCCTCTAGGCCCGGAAATTGATTTTTCTCTTTGAGAGATAAAAATAATAAAAAATAATCCTAGGTTTTTATGCCTAGGATTTTTTAAGTTTATTTTTTATTTTGAAAGTTTAGAAATAATTTGTGCAACTTCTGCTCTTGTTAGGTTTTCCTTTGGGGAGAACTTGTTATTTGATCTGCCGCTTAAAATTTCTTTGTTAGCCAAAAATTGAATATCTTCATAAGCCCAGTCAGAAATTTCTTTTTCATCATCATATACAAAAAGTTTTAAAGTTGAAGTGTCATCGCCCATTAATTTTAGGTAAGATGCTAAAATGTGAGCCATTTCCTCACGAGTAATATTTTCATCTCCAAGAGCCTTTGAAGTTTTTGGAAGAAGTTTATTTTCCACAGCCCAATTCATATATTCAGTGTAAAATTTTCCAGCTTCAATATTTTTATCCTTAACTTCAAGATATTTTTTAGTGTCAACTTTTCCAAGTCTACCTAAAATTGTTATAAATTCACCACGAGTGATTTTTTCATTTGGAGAAAATAAGCTATCACTTGTTCCAACCATTAACTTTTTCTTCATAGCTTCAATTATTGGTTTTCTTGCCCAGTGGTCCTTTATATCAGTAATTTTATTTTCTAGATCACTATTTATTTTTTCGTCATTTTTAGAATTTGCAAAAGTTGTATTTGCCATAGAAATAAATAATGTAGATACAAGACCTGCCACTAATAAACTTTTTTTGCAATTTTTCATAAAAGCCTCCTTAAATTTCAGGATCTTACATTACAATTTTAAAAAATTTAGATAAAAATAATTTACCATCAAAGTTTTAAACTGTCAACGTTTTAATGAAGTAAAATAAATTGAAAAATCACAAAATTAAGGAAATTTAATTTTCTGTAAAAACTTTTATCTTGGGTATAAGTAAATTGGTGATTATATGAAAAATATTAAAATTATATATTTAGCTGGTGGATGTTTTTGGGGAACAGAAGCCTATTTTAAAAAATTAAAGGGAATTTCTAAGACTCTTGTAGGTTATGCTAATGGCGATAGCGACGACACAAGTTATGAAATTGTATCAAGTACGGACCATGCAGAGACAGTAAAAATTTATTACGATTTTTCAAAAATTTCTCTTACAGAAATTCTCCTCCACTATTTTAGAATTATTAATCCAAAATCAATAAATAGACAGGGAAATGACATTGGAAGGCAGTACCGCACAGGAATTTATTGGGAGGAAGGCGACTCTGAGTCAGAAAAAATTGTAAGGGACTTTATAAAATATGAGGAAGAAAAAATTGGCAAAGTTGCAGTGGAAATTTCTCCTCTTAAAAATTTTGTAAAGGCAGAAGATTATCATCAAGACTACCTAGACAAAAATCCAGGAGGATATTGTCATGTAAATCTAAATAGAGCAGATGATCCAATAATAGATGATGATAGAGAATTTCTTGAAGAAAATAAAAGAGCTTATCTCGATGACCTTTCCTATGATGTAATGGAAAATGCAGGCACTGAAAGACCCTTTACAAGTAAATTAAATGATGAGTATAGAAGGGGTATTTATGTAGATAAACTTTCAAAAAAACCACTTTTTGCATCAAGTGACAAATTTGAATCTGGCTGTGGCTGGCCTTCTTTTTCTCGACCAATTGTATCAACTTATTTAGATGAAAATGTTGATAGGTCTTTTGGCATGATAAGAACTGAAGTGAGATCAAATTCTTCAAATTCACATCTTGGTCATGTCTTTCCTGACGGACCAAGGGATAAGGGTGGTCTTAGATACTGTATAAATGGTGCAGCTCTCTTATTTATTCCCTATGAAGAAATGGATGAGAAGGGGTATTCAGATTATAAAATTTTTGTTAAATAAAATTAATTATAAAAAATTTTTGGACCAATATTTTTGGTCCTTTTTTTAATTAAAATTCTATGATTTTTTATTTTAAAAATAAAAATATTTAGTGATTTAAAAAATGATTTCCCAATATTTATGGCTTTATCAGGCTGAAATTTTTCGTTGAAAAAGATTTTTTGATATGGTAATCTATTTACATGAGGAAAACAATCCCAAATAAATTTAAGGAGGTGAATTTTATTATTTATACAGAAGAAATTTTGGAAGAGGCTCTAAATTTAGGTAGAAAATACTTACATGAAGGAGCTGTTGCAGATTATATTCCTGAACTTGCAAAAGTTGAAGCAAATAAAGTTGCAATTTCCACTATTGAAGATGGAAAATTGACAAGTGTTGGAGATTCTAAAATAAAATTTTCTATTCAGTCTATTGTAAAGGTAATTTTATATGCCCTTGCAATGAAAAATTACAAAGTTGCTGAACTGAAAAAATATGTAGGAGTTAGACCTTCTGCAAAACCTTTTAACAGTGTTATTGAACTTGAACTTTCAGAAAAGAGGATACCAGTAAATCCTTTTATAAATGCTGGAGCAATTATTATAGTAGCTATTTTACACAATGTTTATAGAGAAAAAACTTTTGATGTAATACTTAAAAAAGCAAGTGAATTTCTGGGAGAAGAAGTTGACTACAGCAGAGAAATTGCAGAGTCAGAAAAGGAGTCATCTTTTACAAATAGGACCCTAATTTATTTAATGTTAGCTAAGGGAATTTTACCAAGTGACACAAAGGTAGAAGAAGTCTTAGATACATATTTTAAAGCTTGTTCAATTCTTGTTAACACAGAAAACTTAGCTCACATGTCCTATGTAATTTCCAATGATGGAATTGACTTAGATGGAAAAGAAATTATAACTGCAAAGGAAGCAAAAGTTTTAAGGTCCCTTATGGCAACTTGTGGGACTTATGACTACTCTGGAGATTTTGCAATAAGAGTGGGATTACCTGCTAAATCTGGAGTTGGTGGAGGAATTGTTACTGCATCAAAAAATAAAAATGGACTTGCAGTATATGCTCCAAGACTTGATAAACATGGCAACTCCTATTCTGGAGTTAGAATGTTAGAATTCTTATCGCAAAAATTAGACTTATCAATTTATTAGAGAGGTAAAAAATGAGAGAATTACTTTCAGCCGTTAATGGCGTTTTATATTATCCAATACTTATTATAGTATTACTAGCTTGTGGATTTTACTTCACAATTAGAACAAAATTTATACAATTTGGCTTACTAGGTGAAGCTTTTAAAGTTATAACAGAAAAACCAGAAGGAAAAGATGACGTTTCTTCCTTCCAAGCACTTATGGTATCAACTGCATCAAGAGTTGGTACAGGTAATATAGTTGGTGTTTCCAATGCAATTTGCCTTGGTGGACCTGGCGCAGTATTTTGGATGTGGATTATAGCACTTATTGGTGGTGCATCAGCCTTTATAGAATCAACACTTGCACAAATTTATAAAAAACGTGGTGCAGATGGTGTATCTTATGGTGGACCTTCTTACTACATAGAAAATGCCCTTGGATCAAGAGGACTTGGAGTTTTATTTGCAATAGCACTTATTGCAACTTATGCAGTAGGATTTAATATGCTTGCATCTTTTAACCTACAAGACTCCTTTAGAGTTTATGGCTTCTACGTTCCAGGAAAAACTTCTTGGATGATAGGTGCAGTTCTTGCTATATTAGCAGGCTATTGTATCCTTGGTGGTGGAAAGAGAATTATAAAATATACATCTTTACTAGTACCAATTATGGGCGTTATCTTCGTTATTATGGCTCTTGTAATGATAGTTATAAACATTAAAAATATTCCAGCAATGTTTGGCATGATCTTTGAAGATGCCTTTAACTTTAGGGCAATTTTTGGTGGAGTTGCAGGTTCTGCTCTAGTACAAGGTATTAAGAGAGGACTTTACTCTAACGAAGCTGGTATGGGTTCTGCACCAAATGCTGCAGCATCAGCATCAGTTTCTCACCCTGTAAAACAAGGTCTAGTTCAAATGATTTCTGTATTCCTAGATACAATTGTTATTTGTTCAGCAACAGCTTTTATGTCACTTGCATCAGGTATTGCTCCAAGTGAAGATTTAGCAGGAGCACCTTTTGTACAAGCATCACTTTCAACAGTATTTGGATCTTATGGAAATTTATTTATAACAATTTCTCTTGCTTTATTTGCTTTCACAACACTACTTGGAAATCTTTACTATGTAGATTCTTGTTTGACATACTTAAACAAAAAACACCTTCAAAGACATTTATGCTTTGCTACAGAATTATTGCAACAATCCTAATCTTTGTAGGCGCTGGTATGGAAATGAATCTTGCATGGGACGTAGCTGATTTCTTAATGGGAGTTATGTGCTTAATTAACATTCCATCAATTATTATTCTTGGTGGCACTGCTCTTAAAGCTCTTGAAGACTATAAGAAACAAAGAGAAGAAGGCAAGAACCCAGTATTTAAAGCAGAAACAATTGGAATTGACACATCTAAATTAGAATACTGGAAATAAAAAATTTTAGAAGGAATCATATAAGATTCACTCCTTTTATAAAGAAAGCTCCTAGCATTAGCTAAGAGCTTTTTTTTAATTCTTATTTTAAAATATTTATTATTTCTTCTTGTGCCACTTTTCCTTCTTTAAAGATTGATAGAAGTGGATAGCAGTGGCAAAGTCCCTCGCCAACAATTAATTTATAATTTATGCCATAATTTTTTAGAGCAGCTTCAAAAAGTGGGGCGAAGGCATAAATTACTTCATAAGACCCATAGTAAAGATAGGTCATAGGAAAATTTTTAAAGTTTCCCCTAAAGGGATAAAGCATATAGTCTGGCACATCTTCATCCTTTGTCATAATATTTTTTGCAGTTTCAAAATATTTATAGTCAACTATAATATCTTTTTCGTTTAATTTTCTTACCCTATCCATGTCAAGCTCATCACATAGACAGCCCCCTGCAGAAGATGCGATAATCTCTCTTGGCATCTTTAAATTCAACTTATTTGCATTTATGTAAAGACAAATACCAAGAGCAAGAGAGGCTCCAGAAGAAAAACCAATAACAGAAAGAGGCTCCTTGTCGTAGATTTTTGTCATCTCCTCATAAAGTTTTACTGTTGAAGCATAAGTTTTAACTATGCTATTTTCTATGCAAAGAGGATAAAAATAAAAGTAGACATCCTTTCCCGTCATGCGACAAATTTTTTTCGCAAGAGTAAGGTCCCTCTTGTCGGGATTTGTTATGTAACCACCGCCAAATAAATATAAAATTGCCCCAGGCTTTTTATTTTTTGAATGAAGAATTATTAATCTTTGAGACAAAAATGTTTTATCTTCAAAATAAAGATCCTTTTCATTTTGAATTTTAAAGATTGGCTTTTTATTTTGCTTTCTGGCATAATTTAAAATTGTGTCCTCTGGAAGGAGAAATATTTTTTTTAATCTAATTAATTTTACAAATTTTTCAAGAATTTTATAAGTAAGGCTCATTACCACCACTCCTATTAAAGATGATTTTATCACTTTATTTGAAGGACCTTTATTTATATTTTCCTTAAAATATTTAAAATCTAGTAAAAAAGACTGCTGCAACCAAAAGTTGCCCTCTATTTGCTTGTTATGATTTTACTTTTTTGTTATCCTTTCTATATAAAATAACTTTTAATTATAAATCTTTTGAAAAATTTATAATAAAATAAAAATTAAGACAAAAAATTAAGGCGAGTGAAAATTATGTATGGAGAAAAAATTAAAGCTAAAAGAAGAGAAGAGCATTTATCTCAAGAAGACTTGGCAAATAAACTTAAAGTCACGAGACAGGCAATTTCAAAGTGGGAAAATGACAAAGCCTCTCCAACTATGACAAATTTAAGGGAACTTTCTGAAGTTTTTGACGTTGACATGGCATATTTTATTGGCGAAGGCGAAAAAACTATAGATGACAAAAAAATTAAGGACTCTAGAAAAGTAGAGGGTAAAAAGTTAGCCATAAAGGGAGTGTGGGATATTTTTATTTATGCCTGCCTTTGCCTTATTGGAATTTTCTTTTACGCAGTTTATTATTATGGAATAATGGATAGGCTATTGGGCTTAAATCCAAAGGATATGCCCTATCTCATCCTTACGATTTATATGATAATAGCAGTTATAGCCTTTCCCCAAGCTTATAAAGATCTTGCTTACAAATTAGATGGACTTGAATACAATTTGTTTTCAAAAGTTGTCCTACCTATTGTATATATTTTTGCTCCTCTAATAGTTTTTTACTACATCATAAAAAAATCATAAAAGAAAATTTAATCCACCAAGAGTGGATTTTTTTATATTGAAATAGATTTAAAAGAAGCCATGTGTTAAAATAAGTCTATATGGAGGTGTTTACATGGATACCAGTCGACCCTGGAAAAATGTATTAGTCTATGCGATAAAGGAGAAATCTCAAAGATTTAGCAAAAGCTAAGTCTATTTTACCATGCCTCTTTACCGCTTAGACAGCGGCTTTTTTTATGCCAAAAATTAAGGAGGCTTTATGAAAAATTACAACAGAGAAGAATTATTAAAGACTCAGGACCTAATAAATAAAATGGATCCTGTTGACATCGCAGAAAAACTAGAAGACCTTTCAAAGGAAGAAGTTGCCATTTGGATAAAACTTTTGAATAAAGATTTATTGGCAGATGCCTTTTCCCTTTTACCAAGAGATAAAAAAATTGAAATAATTGGTTCTCTCTCCCAAGAAAAAATTATGTCCCTTATGAAGGACTTGGAAGAAGATGAACTTGTAGATACTTTGCAAGAGCTGCCAGCTAACATGGTTAGAAAGCTCATGAACCAATTTATAGAAGAAGAAAGAAGACCAGTTATAAATGAACTTTTAGGTTATCCACAAGAGTCTGTTGGTTCTATTATGTCTGTTGGCTTTATCTTTGTAAAAAAATCAGCAACTCCAACAGAAGCACTGGAAAGAATAATCCACTCAGAACTAGATGCAGATAGACTAGAACAAGTTTGGGTTACAAATGAATCCTTGGTCCTTATAGGTTATGTAAACCTAGCTGACCTTCTTCGTAACAGAAATAAAAACATAGAAGAATTTATGCACCCAATAAATTCCAGCGTCTATGCCACAGATGACCAAGAAGTTGTTGCTAAGCTAGCCTTTAAGTATGACCTTTCAGAAATACCTGTAACAGATTCTGAAGGTAGACTTGTTGGTATAGTTCCTGTAGAATGGGCTATCGACGTAATGCACGAAGAATACGAAGAAGACCTTGGTAATATCCATGGTATTAGTGAGTCATCACCAGAACACTATTGGGACAAGTCAGTTTTTAGACTTGCTAAAGATAGAACAATGTGGCTAATAATTTGCCTTGTTACAGCAACTTTTACTAGCTTTATAATAAAAAGATATGAAACACTTTTGGCATCAAGTGTGGCTCTTGCTGCTTATATTCCCATGCTAATGGATTCAGGTGGAAACGCAGGCACACAATCATCTACTACAATCATTCGTGGAATTTATACAGGAGAAGTTGACTTCAAAGAATTTTTTGGAGTAATGTTTAAAGAACTTCGCATTGGACTTATAGTTGGGGCAACACTTGTAATTGTAAATATAGTTAGAATGTCCATTCTTGACACAGTTGACCTTGGCGTTACACTTACAGTTTCTGTAACTCTACTTACGACAATAGTTTTGTCAAAGATGATAGGCGGAATACTTCCACTAATAGCAGAAAAACTAAAAATTGACCCAACAATTATGGCTGGTCCACTTATCACAACAATAGTAGATACCCTTGTTCTCTTTGTCTATTTTGAAGTGGCAACTATTTTAATAGGGGTTTAATTTTCTGAAACCAAAAATTTTTTAACAAGCTTTATTTATGGAATAAATTATATATAAAAAATTTAAATCGCGGTACTTATGTATCGTGATTTTTTTTATGAAAAACCTTAAATAAATCAGTAAACAAACATTTCCAATGTTTTATTTAGGGTAAATGTATAGTATAATTCAAGTATAGATTATTATTTTTATATAAAAATTTATTTTCAAAATAATTAATTTGGAAGTTAAAGGAGTGAAGAAATGAAAAATTATTTGAAAAGAACTACGACATTTATATTAGCACTGCTAATGTTATTGTCAGTGCCATTACAGGCTTTTGCAGGAGTTAATTATAATAACTTAACTGACAACAAGTCAGAGATTGTTAACAATAAAGTACCTGTTAAGGTGGCAAAGCCTGCTGAGGGACAAACGGCTAAAGATTTAATAGAGAATCCTAAGCAGCCGGCTATCTACACCCTACGCACAGACTATAAGGTGCAAAGAGGTGAGAAGTATGAAATCAACTACCAACCTTATATTGCCAGTGTAGGTGAAGCAGCTAATGCAGATGAACAAAAAAAGGTCAAGAAGACTATCGACCTACCTGATCTTGCTGGTTATGACGCGCCAGAAGACAATTTTACAATTGACTACAAGACTATAAAAGAAGCTGCAAATGGCAAAGGTCAGACAGGCGATAAGACTAACGGAATAAGATACCAAGCTAATGAAGATTTCCGCTACAAGGCCAAGTCAAATCAAATCACAATCAAACACGTCTTCCAAGACCTAGAAGACTTTACTAAGTACACAAATCCGAACGGAAGCGTTGGAAAAGATGGAGAGCTTATTACAACTCAAAGTGGAAACACAGGCTCCACTATGGAAGTCAGCCCCTTAGATGAAAGTGATCCCAATAGAAAAGGCTTTGTTCCAGAAGCTGACTCTATCACAATGCAAGTTCCAGAAAATGCTGAGAACTTTATCTTGGAATACCGCTACAACCGTGCTCACTACGATGTAGTTTTTGACACACAAGGCGGCACAGCTCTTCCAACTCGTACACTTTATTATGAACAAGTGATACCTAAAATTGCCGATGAATCTATCCCTACAAAAGTAGGTGGCGACTTTTTAGGTTGGAAACCATCTGTTGAATTAAAGTCAAAAGATGGAACAAAAACATTTAATGCAGGCGACATTATAAAAGATGGCAATGACAAACCTATATTAAATCTTGATGCAGACTTGAAAATGCCAGCAGGCAAAGTTACTTTCACAGCTGTGTGGAAGGACAAGGAAAAGGCAGACTACGCCATCCAATTCTGGGCAGAAAAATCTGACCACGCAGATGGTGCTTCTCTAGCAGATAAGTACGACTATATGGGCACTCGTGTATATAAAGACCAAAACACAGGCTCAAGACCAGACTTGGATAATGTGTCTGTAGATAAGATAGTCTTCCCAGACCTAGACCAAGCTCGTCTAAATAAGATATGGGGCGGCGCAAAATTTAATCGTGGCCATGATCTTTATCTAAACAAATTTTATGTTTACAACAAATATTTAACTCATGACCAAAACAAGGACCCTGAAAATGTAAACTTAGTTAAGTCTGTTGATTCAACAGGCAGGACTGTCTACAACATCTACTACGACAGACAAGTCTACGACCTATATTTTACTAAGTCCAATGCACAACCTGAAAAAAACACCATCTACCCTGAAATTTGGGGATACGACCCGGCAAAAGGAGAATCTGTCATGTTAGGCGGCCCTGGTAAGCCATACCACTACAAGGCAAGATTCAATGAGATGATGTATAAGTGGCCTAACGATGCCAAACAAACCAAAGGATTCACTCCTGGTTATCAAAGTTTTGGTTGGGGACCAAACTATACTAAGCCAAATTGGCCGCTTCATTTGGACACGCCTCCTTATAGATTAAATGCCGATGAATTCCTGGACATGGCTAACTACACCGAGTGGGGCGGCTATGAGAAACCGATAGATAAGGGCGATGGAACAAGCATAGATTTAAAGTGGTTCGATTTTAAAACTCTTTCTTTCGGTATAAAGCAGGATAAACCTTCTATTCCTCATCACATGGACTTTTGGATGGACGGCTTTAAGGACGGTGAAACCATAATCCGTTACGACCTTGTTAGGACCAAGGCAGATACCGCCGGTCTGGGCTATGGCCACAGATACCCGAAAGTTACAGGCTTCACGCCTTATGGATATGAACCTATGAAAGCATGGCCAGATATTAAAGAGGGTAGTCAGGAAGATGGCCGTGTGAATGAGGATAGAATTGGCGAACTAAATGATGAGCGTGATGAAATCACTCCTAACACTAGTGGGACATACTATAACAACAATGGTATAAAATTACCTATTGGTCAGCTGGACTTTATACCAGCCTTCTTTAGTGATACTGACGAATTTGGCGACGTAAAGGAAGGTGGTCAAGAATTTGAAGTAAACGGCTACCTTCGTTTCAAATACACTCGTAACAAGTATCCACTAAGATTTAACTACGACCCATCAATAATTAGAGATGATAGTTATTTTAACTCTAAAAACCAATTAGATACCTTCTATGAATTCCCACTCAAGGCCCTAAGTCCTGATGTAGATTCAAATGATGAGTATAAGAAAGTAGATACAAAGGAAGGTCCAAAAAACTTATTGGATAATCCAGAAAACTTACAGCAATTAGGCCTAAAAGACCTAGTATTTACAGACCCACAAGACAATAAGTTAAAAGTCAAAAGACCAGATAATCTTTCAGACCAAATGGTATTTAAGGGCTGGGCGTTGGATCCTGCAGGAACAAAACTTATTTGGGAAAATCCAAAAGAAACAATGCCTTTCCACCCACTTAACCTATACGCAAAATGGGGCGAACCAGATTATCAATGGAAGGTAACTTTCGACCCGAACGGTGGATCTTTAAGAAATATTAAAGAAGAGAATTTAACTACAAGCCGCAAGAAAATCCAAGAAGGCGACATTGGTCAAGAAGAGACCAAAACTTTTGCAAAAAAAGAAAAGAATGATGGCGATAAGCAAGTCTTTACAGTAATTCAAAGGCAAAAGCTTGTAGAGCCAAAAATTAAGCCTACAAGGAAGGGCTACGACTTCATGGGTTGGGAAGTCATTCGTTACAAAAAAGATGCCACAACAGGTGACTATACAGACGAAATCGACGACTCATATCGTAAAACTTATAAGGTTCCAGAATTATATTCATTTGGAAATGATGTAGTAGCACCAGTATATCTAAAGGCGATTTGGGTTCCTAACCAAAGAGTAGATGTAAAAGTTGAACACTACAAGTTGGACAAGGACTATAACTTAGTTGAAAAACTAGAAGATACACTTGAAGACAAGCGTGCAGGCTATCTAGTTGCTACAACTGGCGACAGACAAGATGAGAAATATATCCTTGCACCTCATGACGAGCTTAATGAGAAATTAACCGGCGATTTGAAGACAACTTATGAAGAATATAATAAACGAGTTGGCTTAAACAACTCCTTCTTCCAAACTTTTAGAGTTGAACCAGAAAAGATTTTAAATACAGAAACAAATCAAATGGAAGACAATCCCAAGGCGAAAAACAATGTCTTTAAATTCTTCTACAGACCATATAGACAACGTGAATACAAGGTCAATTATATAGACGAAAGATTTAGAGGCAAAGAAACAGAAGAAGGAGCGGCTATTATTAAACAAGAACTTGTTGAAAATGGTAACCGTCACTATGATGCAAGAAACTATAGGCCAATACCAGGTTGGGTTTTAGCCAAAGATGAAAAACCTCAACAACAACTATTCTTTGATGTAAATGAAGAAACAAATGAATTTAAGGGAATCAACGGCACAGGTAAAGATGAAATTACCTTCTATTATAAGGATGTAAGAGTAATCGAAGTTCCAAATAAAAATGATCCAGTACCAGATGGATATGTAAGAGTAACTTATAAGGCTGACAAAGGTGGAGCATTTACCGACAAGGATGGAAATTCAAAGACAGAATTGTATTACGATGTAATCAAAGGACTTAAATCTGACCTACTTCCAGTTCCACAAGAACTTAAGGATGGTGAGGAAAAAGTTGCTGACAACTACTATATCACTCCAGAAACTGGAAAGAAATTTATTAAATGGGACAAGAGTCCACTATTAAATGCCAACACAATTATTAACGAAGACCATACTTTCACAGCCTACTTTGAATGGTCAGGCTTAACAGCATCTGGCCTAGTAAGAACAGAAGCATTTAAGGATCCTGAAAACAAATGGACAAACGACTTTGCTCCTACTATTGATCAATTAAAGAAACAATTAGTTTGGAGAGAAAAAGATAAGGTTAAAGATCTTCCAGCAGGAACAGAAATAAAATTATTCGATGAAGCTGGAAAAGAATTAACAAGTGACGAGCAAGTTTATAAATTAGTAACTGAAAAGAAAGCTGCCGACAAGGATGAGCTTGTTCGCACAGTAAATGTAAAGGCTAAGGTTACTTTCAAGGACGGCAAAGAACCTCAAGAACTTGATATCCCGATTACGGTTTACAAAAATGTCTACGAAGCACTAAACAAGGAAGGCGACAAGCCACTATTCTTAAAAGAAGCAGAAGGCAAAGAAGCTAAAGACGGTGGCTTGAAAGACATTTTAAAAGACAATACTGGAAACAGATATATCAAGGTTACAATCAAACCTAACAAAGACTTTGATAACAAAGACGATAAGGTTTACTATGTAAATCCTAATGCTTGGGTGGAAATACCAGAAGTTAAAACTGATGGCGACTCTAACTTTACAAACTGGACAGCTGATAAGGCTGCACAAAACGAAGGACAAGCAGAAAATGGAATCTTCAACTTTGGAAATCGTCATAAATTCACAGAAGATACAATTATTACACCAGTAGGAGCTGGAGATGTAGTAGAACAAACAGATCCAAATAAGAAACCACCTGTACCAGATTCCTATGTAAAAGTTATAGTAGACAAAACAACAAAGGCTGAACTTGAAACAGAAGAAAAACAAACTCAAACTTTCTGGGTTAACCCTACTAAGGAAGTAACTATTCCAGTTACTGAACCTAAAGGAAAAACTGACCAAGAAATAGATATACCGAAACTTGGTAAGAAGAAAGTCAACTATGTATTTAATAAATGGCAAAAAGTTCAAACCGGCGAAACTGATGACAACTTAACGAAAGTTGATCCAGCTGTAAAAATTGACCTAGCTAAGAACCAATACACGGACAAAGTAACAGTAATCGAAGCTGCTTACTTTGAAAGATTTGCAGCAACACCAATAGTTAAGCCAATAAAAACTGAAGAACTTCACACGCCTGAAGGCAAAGAAATTACTGATAAAGATTTAATCGGTAAAATTACTCCACCAGAGAATAAAGAAATTGAATCAATAACAGTTGTTGAAAAACCAGACCCTTCAAAACCAGGCAAGCAAGAAGCAAAAGTAACAATTAAATACAAAGATGGTTCAACACAAGGAACTAATGACAATCCAGTTGTAATACCTGTAGAAGTACACAAAAACATAATTCCTGAAGAACCAGGTGGCAAGAGACCTGCTGATGCACTTGAAAATTATGTAAAAGTAATATTCAAAGCAGGCGAAGGCGGATCCCTATCTGGCGACACAGTTTATTATGTATCCCCAGAAGTTGAAGTCGATATGACTGACTCTGCTGGCAAAATTACCAAGACTCCAGATGTTGGATACTTTGTAAACGGTGAGAATTGGACTAACAAAGATGAAAAGACTTTAAAAGGAACATTCACTGATTCTGAAACTGAATTTGTCTTTAACTTTGACAAGTCAAAAGATATAGTTGAAAAAATTGACGAAAATACTAAAAAGCCAGATGGCTATGTACAAGTAACCTTTAAGACAGATGGCAATGGTAAAGTGAATGGAGAAGATATAAAAATCTACTATGTAAATCCGACAGCAGGAATTAAATTAGGAAAAACAGCAACAGCTGACAATAAAACTTTAGTGGTTCCAACACCAACAGCAAATGAAAACTTCACTTTTAAAGAATGGCAAGAAAACATCGACGAAACAACTCCAATCACAAGCGAAAGAGTTCATGTAGCAATATTTGTAGCAGGACAAGTAAGCTTGACTTATAAAAAGGGTGGAGATGATGTAACTGGAGAAGTTCCAGCAGCTGCAATAGTAAACTATGGAACAACAGTTGGACTAGCAGGAAAAGGAACTCTTGCAAAACCAAACGCAGAATTTGCAGGCTGGAAGCTTGATGGGGAAGATAAAATCTACCAACCAGGCGACCAAGTTAAACTTGAAAAAGCAAGAACAGCAACAGCTGAGTGGACAACAGCTAAGCACACAGTAACATTTAATACTATGGGCGGAAGCAAAGTTGATAGTCAACAAGTAGAATATGGAAAGACAGCAACAAAACCTGAAGCACCAAAATTAGATGGAAAAGTCTTTATGGGTTGGAAAGAAAATGAAAGTGATACAACTTACTTTGATTTCAACACTCCAATTACAGCAGACAAAACCCTAATAGCAATTTGGCAAGACCCAGTTCAAAAGATTGGCGAAAATACAGAAGTTGAAGAACAATTTATCAAAGTTACTTTCAATGAAGGCGATCACGGTAAATTAAAACTTGCTGACCAAGAACAAACAAGTCCAGTAACTTATAAAGTAGCAAAAGAATTAACATTCATGCAAGCCTTTGTTGAAGGAAAAACACTTCCAGAAATAATTGCAGACAAATATTTCAAAGCAATAAAAGAAAATGGTGGATGGGATAAAGAGCGTAAATTAAACGGTCAAGACATAGATTTCATAGCCCAATACGAACCAATTGCAGATGTAATACCAATAGACCCTGAAGTAACACCTGATGACAAACTTGAAGAAGAAAAACCAGAAGGAATGGTATTAGTAACATTTAAAGTATCGGATGATAACAAATTCTACCTTGTAGGCAATGCAAAATACTATGTAAAAAAAGATACAGAAGTTAGAATTCCTACACCAGTAGTTTTAGAGAAAAACATTGATGATGTCTTTAAAGGTTGGAAAGAAGTAAATATTGTTAACGAACCACTTGATCCAAATACTACTGACACTAATGCAACAAAAATACAATTGGTAAAACAAAGCTTCTCTGAAGACACAGTTATATCAGACCAAGGTCTGACAGAACTTAAACTTGTAATAGACATTCCAAGAGCAGGAGAAAAAATAGTTTATATAAAAGAACTATCAAATGGAGCAAAAGGTAAACTTGAAGTTATAAGTGGTAGCGGAAGTAAAACTTACGACAATACAACTTATACTAGAAGAAGAAAAACTTCTAATGTATTTAAGCTTACTGATAGCCTAAATAAAGGCGATATTTTAAGATATTGGGCAGAAGATGGTTCTAGAAGATCTCTTCCAAGAGAAGATGCAGTAGAATAGGGAAGAAGGAGTGAGCAGAGTATAATGAAAAGAAAAATATTGACAGGGTTTTTAGCTCTAGTATTAGTATTGCAAGCTTTTATACCAAGCTTTGCATACGCATTAGAGGAAAAACCCAAAGATAACAAATTAATAACAAAAAAACTTGAATCATCAGATTCAAACTTTACAACAATTGGAAGGCTAAAAGGAGTGGGATTATCTTTAGAGAATCCCACTGCATCTATTAGCGTAGAAGAAGTAAAAGAAAAAAACCATAAGAACATAGACGCTTTAGATGGATTGGAAATAGGCGATGAAAACATTCCACAAGCATTAAGAAGCAGTGGTTCTCCTTACATCAAAGGTCAACAACCGGCTGACCCGGACAAACCAAAGTACTGGGCAAATGTAAAGGGAAAACTTACTACAGTAGGGCTTGACGGTGGAAGATTTGATTGGAATAAGGTACTGGGTCAAGGGGCTAAGGTAAAGCTTTTATTTACTCAAACAAATGGCAATGTAATGACGGGCGTAACATATTCTTTATTAGTTGATAAAGATGGGGCCTATACTTGGCAAGGTAATGATGGTAAGCCAACCTACCTACCTTTATTTGATGTAGATGGAAATCCCTACACCTATAATGTCCAAATAGAAAGAAATTATGATAAAAATGTACAACTTATTATCCAAGAATCTAACGGTACACCTAAAGCTAAGTTTAGACAAGAAGGGGACAAACAAGTTGCAACTATATCTTTTCTTGATATAGGGATTCAGCAAGTAGCTTCTACAAAATTTGTTTCTGAATGGCACACAGCTTTAGCTGAAGGAGATAGACCGCAAATTGAAGGTTACTTCAAGGCTGATACAGATATAGACAATGACTTTAACTTTCCTAAGAATGATACAACAAGAACTATATTAAGATCTAGTTTTGTAGAAAACTTTGAAGAAGATGAAGATAATGGTCCATGGTCTTTCTTATCTTCTGAGATTGAAAAAACTCCAAAGACAGTAGAAGTTAAAACCACTACATCAGGTTTGACTTTTGAAGAAAACAATGGAGTTAAGACTGTTAAGTCAGGCGACCATAAATTCAAATACGATTTTAATTATGATGTCATAAAAGGCGGTAAGCTTACTATGACAGAAGTCATCCCTATCACTTTTGATGCCAACGGCGGAAAGTTTGCTAATTTTACAGCTCCTGATACAGAAACAAAAATTGTAAAAGAAGTTGACTATGATGGCACTTTAACTGACAAGGCTGAAAATCCTAAAAATGCAGGCAAGACTTTTAAGGGCTGGGCAGAGACTAAAGAAGGCAAAGATCCAATTGCTGAAGACGCTTTTGCAAATCTTACAGCTGCCAAGACCTTCTACGCAATTTGGTCCGACGAAGACATCCAAGTTAATCAACTTGAAGTAGCTGAGTCACTGGGAAGATTCCCTAAAAAAGGAAACCCAAGTTTTACCAATGACTTTGTTCCTACATTTGAGGAATTAAAGGCTCAAGTTAAGGTCAAAGATGCCAGTGCAAAATTCTCTATAGTGGATGATAATGGAAAGGAATACACTGAAGATGATAAAGATAGCCTTGACCTAAAGAAATTTATTTATGAAAAGGTAAAAGAGAATAACAAAGATGAAGTTTCAAGAACTGAAACAGTAAAAGCAAAGATCACATACGATAACGGGACTACACGTGAGATAGAAATTCCTATCAAGGTCTTAAAAAATATCTATAAGGGAACTGACGATGGGAACAAGTACCCACATATACCTGATGACTATGTAAAGGTAACCATTGATCCCACAGATAAGGCGCAAAACCCAGATAAGACCTACTATTATGTAAATCCAGAAGCTAAAGTTATAGTTCCAGGAAAAGACCCAGTGGGAGCTGGTGACAATAAGTTTTCTAAGTGGACAATAAAGGCAGATGATGATACTGTTGAGTCTGACTATACCTTTGGAAAGAGACAAATCTACGATAAGGATTCTACAATCACTGCCCAATATGGAAATGGAACAATTAAGATTATCTATGTTGACGAAAATGGCAAGGAAATCGACGCGAAGTATCAGATTGTTGGACAAGATTATCCTTCAGAAAAATCTGGTGGCCTTGGAAAAGATGCTAATCAGCTTCAATTTGCCAGCGAAGGCCCTAAATTTAAGGGATATATCTTTGATACTAGAGATTCAATAAAGGGTAAGCACTATAAGGACCCTTCAGATCCTGATAACTTAGATATGGTTACCTACAAATACTACAAGAAAGTAACCACAGATACTCCAAAAAATCCTAATGTATACTTCCCAGTTATCTTTGATGCTAATGAAGGTAAATTTGAATCCGACCCTAAAGATAAAAAAACTGTATATGTATACTTTGACCCAGGTACTGAAAAAACTGTTGAAAAAGTAACTTTTAAAGAAGTCAAGGATGAATTTGAAAAAGCATACAGCAACCCAACAAAAGATGGCTTTGATTTTAAAGAATGGCAAAATGCTAAGACAAATGGAACAAAACCTGCCGATGATTACGAAATTCAATTCCAAGGCTGGGATCCACAAACGTATGAGGCAAAAGTAGAAACCTTCTATGCTCACTATGAACAAGCCAGTGCTCTTGTTAAATATCTTGACCTAGACGGCAAGCCTATAGCTGATGAATTTAAGATCGACACAGAAAAATATCCAACAGAAAAAGAAGGCAAAGCTGGCCAAGATATTGCTAAAGATGTATTCACAGCAGAAACTGCCCCTAAGTTTACAGGATATAAGTTTAATAGAATCGAACTAAATCCTGCTAATGGAAAATATAGCCTAGACAATAAGGCAACTATTAAGATTTACTACGAAGAAGTTCCCAATGTAATTCCTGCAAATCCTGACGGAAGCAACCCTGATTCAGTACCTGCTGATTATGTAAGGGTAGAATTTGTACCAACAGAAAAGGGAACTATAGACGGAGATAAAGTTTTCTTTGTAAATCCTAAAAAAGAAGTAACTATACCAGTAAATAATCCAACAGCCAAGGCTACTTACAAATTCAAAGAGTGGAAGATGGGAGCAGATGTTGAGGGAGAAAAATATACTCCAAGCACTCCTAAAAAGTTTACACAAGATACAACTATCACAGCAACTTATGAGGAAACAGAAAATATAATCCCTTACAACCCAAGTGTACCAGATCCAATGGTTAGACCTGAAGGGTATGTGAAAGTAACTTTCGTAGCAGATGATGGATTAAAATTAACAGAGCAAAAAGCATATTATGTAAAGAAAAATGCAGGCATAAAACTTGGCAATGCTGAACTTGTAAAACCAGCTTATGAAGCACAAACTGGTTACAAGTTTGACAAGTGGGATAAAGAAGATGACCTTGAAATTGTAACTACAGACATTACTGTAACAGCAAAGGCAACAACTTTAGATGATGTTGTTCCAAAGGACAAGCCACAAGGTGGAGAAAATGACAAGCCGGCCGGTTATATCTCAGTAACTTTTAAAACAACAGACAAGGCTGGAAATGTAGAAAAAGTTGTCTACATTAATCCAAACAAAGCAGTAGAATTAACAAGTTATGCACCAGATGTTACACCAATTACTGGATATGAATTTGCAGATTGGGATAGACCAATTAAAGAAAAAATCCAATATAATGATAAAGATGTAATCACTGCAAAATTCAACGAACAAGGTGCTGTAATTCCAAAGACAAATCCAGATGGAACAGAAAATAAAAAACCAGCTGGCTACAAGACAGTTACCTTTGAAATTGAAGGACAAGGCGGAAAGATTGCAGATAAAGAAGTTACAGTTTACTATGTAAATCCAGCTAAAGATGTAACAGTTCCACAACCAAAAACAGCAGCTGAAATAGGTTATGAATTTGATAAGTGGGATACTGATACTACAAAAGCTAAGAAGTACACAGCTGACACAACAGTTAAAGGTAAATTCAAAAAGCTTGACGACATTATTCCTTCAACTGATGAAAATGGAAAAGAAAATGCAAAACCTGAAGGTTATGTAACAGTAACTTTTGATAAGGGCGACTATGGAAAAGAAATAACAGGTAAAACTGTTTACTATGTAAATCCTGAAGCTGATCCAGTTAAAACATTGGCTGATATAGCAAAACCAACAGTAAGTCCAGAAACTGGATATAAGTTCAAATCTTGGGATTTTGCAGATACAAAAGAAATAAGAAGTGATATTAAAGTTACTGCACAATATAGTTCAATTGACGATGTAGTTCCAAAGAAAGAGGATGACGGAACGGAAAACAAACAGCCGGATGGATATATCACAGTAACATTTGAAAAAGGTGCTAATGGAGAATTAGAAGGCAATACTGTTTTCTATATCAATCCAAACAAAGCAGTTGTACTTGAAGACAAAGCTCCAACTATAAAACCAAATACTGGATATACTTCAGCGGGTTGGGACATAAGCATCAACAAAGCTATTCAATATAAAGACGGCGACAAAATTACTGCTCTTTATAATGAAAAAGATGATGTAATCCCACAAGAAGATCCAAATGGTTCAGATAAACCAGCAGGTTATTTAACAGTAACATTCCTTGACGGTGGTCATGGAACACTAAGTGGCAAAACTGTTTACTATGTAAAACCAAATAAAGAAGTAACAGTACCTGCTCCAACAGTTACACCAGCAACAGGCTATAAATTTGACAAATGGGATAAAAATTTAACTCAAACATTTACTGCTGATAATACAAATATTACAGCAGAATATAAAGAGTTAGGAGATATTATTCCACAAGAAAAAACTGACGGATCTGACAAGCCTAAGGGATATGTAACTGTTAAGTTTGAAGCTGTTAACGGAACTTTAAGTGGACAAACAGTTTACTATGTAAAGCCTAATGTAGATATAAACTTAACAAACACAGCTGATGGAATTACTAAAAATCCAAAAGTAGGTTATACAGCAGAAGGTGGCACTTGGAGTCCTGCAATAACAAAGAAACAATTTACAAAGGATGAAACTTATACATTTACATTCAAAGCATTAGCAAATGTAATTCCTGAAAAGAATAATGATGGAACTACAAACACAAAACCTGATGGTTATGTTAAGGTTGAATTTATTGCTGGTGTTAATGGAAAACTTGTAGGTGGAAACAAGACTTACTATGTAAATCCAACAAAGGACATTAAAGTTGGTGACCTTACTATTCCTAAACCACAAGCCAATAATGGTTACGAGTTCTTAAGATGGGCTGAAAGTATTGACGAAAACGAAGTAATAAATGGCAACAAGAAATTTGAAGCGATTTTTGTTCCAATAACAAAAAACCCTGACAATCCAAATCCAGATAATCCAGATAGACCAGATGATCCTTATTATCCAGAAAGACCAGATTATCCTTACTATCCAGAGAGACCATACTATCCACTTCGTCCAGAAGTTAGATATGAAACAGTAATCCAAGAAAAGGTAATAAAGGTACCTGTTCCTGACCATGCTTATGTCAAGGAAGTAAGGTATATGCAAGGTTTTAAGGGCGACTTTAGACCTAAGGATGGTTTAACTCGTGCTGAGGCAGCACAAATTCTTGCCAATGCACTTGTTGAAGATGGCTACAAGTACAACGCAGACTTCAAACTTTCTTATAAGGACATTGGAGAAGCTTGGTACACTAGAGCTGTTAAGATTGTAACTGAGGCTAATGTATTTGCTGGTTATGATGATGGCAACTTCAAGCCACAAGATAAGATTACAAGAAATGAATGGATTGCAACTCTAAAGAGGTTCCAAGAAATTAGCGATGCTAGTGGAAATCACATGAATTTAAAAGATGGACACTGGGCAATGAGTGAAATCGAAGCAGCATATAATGAAGGCTGGTTAAAGATTTACAGCGACGGTCTTGCAACTTATAAGGGTGATGAATTTATTCCAAGAGAAGAAGTTGCTGCAGTTTCTAACAAGGCTTTCAAGAGGATTCTTGACAAAACTTACATTAGGAACAATGAAAAGAGTCTAATATCTTATAAAGATGTTAATAAAGATATGTGGTCTTACGAAGATATTCTTTGTGCAAGTAACACATTCTTATACAAGAAAGATTTATACAGGGCACACTGGATTAAGGAAGACAACAATAAGTTTAACGTCAATACAGATGGATTTGAAATTTTAAAAGCTAAGTTTCAAAGAAATCCTAGATAGAAAAAAATTAGAGAAGGAGCAATCCTTCTCTTTTTTTCTTTAAATTCTTGAGGAAAAGTTTTATTAATCTGGCAAAATTTCTGGGCAAAAAAATTTTTTGCCCTGTAAAAATTTTTGGCTTTTGGAATTTTCTCACGAGTTGGAAATTTTCTTATGAGTTAGAAATTTTTATGTTTATGGTAGGATTTTTCTTAATAGAATTTTTTGCCTTTGGAAATTTTATTTGGAGAAATTTTTTCTTAGCTTAAAAAATTATTTGCTACTCCCCCATTTTTTAAAATATTTTTAATAATTTCCAATACAAAACTCTCCCAGTTTTCTGAGAGAGTTCTTTTATTTATTTATAAAATTTTCTAGGCTTTCCTTATTTTCTGATATTTCATCAAGACTTGTCTCTTCTTTTTGAAGTTCCTTTTCTACTTCAGATCTAGTAAAGCTAAAGATTTCTTTTTCGTCATCATCTACATAAGATAAATTGTCCAAATTTTTTATTAGTGCAAAAGTTATAGCTGCATTTTTAAATAAGTCTTCTCTTTCTAGGTCTTTATAATTTTTGCAGAAGATTTTTAAGCCATAAGGTTTTTTATCTGATAGGATTTTTATTTCTCCCGTCTTTAAATTTTTAGGATAGGCCTCTTTAGAAACTATTTGTGAAACTTTTGTATTGTCTCCCACAAAATCTGTTTTAAAATCATATAGACTCTCTTCTTTTTTACTGCAAGAAGAAAATATTAAAAGAAGGGCAAAAATTAGTGGAATAAATTTTTTCACGATATCACCTCTTTACTAAATTATAGCAAAAAAATAAAAAGTCGCCAGGACTTTTTAAATCTCATTTTTTATGACTGTTCTAATATTATTTTTCGCAACTTACAATGTTTTTACACATTACATTATAGTTCTAAAAAATATTCCAAAAATTAAAATTATTAAAAAGATCAAAGTAAATTTGTAGTTCACGATTTATCTCCAAGATTATTTTAAAATTTCCTTTAACTCATTTATTAGAGTTAGGTTTGTAACATCGTATAGTAGGGGACTAACTGTTGCATAATTTTGTCCCAGATAATAAATATCTGAGTCTTTGGCGTTGTTTTCTTTGGGGAAGCCCTTTAATTTCATATTGTAGCCTTCGCCCTCTTCTGATATGTCATAAATTGACATTACATCGGCTCCAACTTTGCAAACTTCTATGCCCTCTATGTCTTCATAGTCAAGATAGGGCACATTTATATTTAGGACTTGTAATTTTTTAAAGTCCTCAAGCTTATTAAAAACATCCACGGCAATTTTTGCTGCTGAGTCAAATTTTGAATGGCCCTTTACCCACTGAGCTGAAACTGCAATTGCTGGTATGTTAAATAAATTTGCTTCGATAGCAGCTGAAACTGTGCCTGAATAAAGGACATTTGTTGCAGTGTTGTAGCCAGAATTTATTCCAGAAAAGCAGTAGTCAAATTTTTCGTCAAGTAAATGCACAGCTGCTCTTACGCAGTCAGCTGGTGTGCCATAAACACATAGACTTCTTACGCCTTCAAGGCCTTCTAGCTTGGCATCTTGGACTATTAGCGGGCTTTTAAAAGTTATGGCGTGAGATTTGCCAGAGTTTTCTACATTTGGTGCTGCAATAGTAACTTTGTGGCCCTCAGCTATTAGTGCCTTTGCAAGGACTTCTATGCCTTCTGCATTAATTCCGTCATCATTTGTAACTAATATGTTCAAATTTTCCCTCCCCTTAAAATTTTTAAAGTTCAAAAACTTCTGATGGTAAATATCTTGGTGCAACGTCAATTGTGTAGTCCACATTTTCTTCTTTATGCTCAGATAAAAGTAGTTCATTAACTGTCTTTAGTGCAAGATCAGGTAAATTGTTATCCGTTGATAAGTGCCCCAAGATAATTTTTTCTTTTTTCTTTTTTAAAATCATTGATAGAACTTCTGCTGCATTTTCGTTGGAAAGATGTCCCTTAGTTGATAAGATTCTTTGTTTTGTTGGATAGGGATAGCTTCCATTTACTAGCATATCCACATCATGGTTGGATTCCAGATAAAATAGATCTGATCCATCCATTTTTTCCATGGCATCGCCATTTACCCAGCCAGTATCTGTCAAAAGAGAAATTTTTTTGTCGCCACTTATGACAAAGCCACAGCCACTTGCACAGTCATGAAAAGTTGATATAGGCAGTATATCTAAATCTTTAAAGGTGAAGCTTTTTCCATTTTCAAAGATAAAAGTATTCTTTGGGTCTAGTTTTTTAACTGTGGGAAGCATGGCATCTAGGGTCATCATGTTGGAGAAAACTTTTAGCTTGTGTCTTCTTGATAAAACTCCAACTGATTTTATGTGGTCAATATGCTCGTGAGTGACAAAAATTGCGTCAATTTCACTTGCTTTAACCCCAATTTTTTCCAAGTTTTCTTCGATTTTTTTGCCCGAAAGTCCAGCATCAATTATTATTTTTGTATTTTTATATTCAATATATTGGCAGTTGCCACTAGAGCCACTTGCCAATGAGCAAAATTTCATAATAACCTCCATGCTTATTCTAACACAGGCTAAATAATTTGTTAAGCTTAGTAATTTGAGATGACAGTGTATTCTCCATCAGTAAATTTTACTTTCCAAGCAGGTATGGCACGACCATTTATTGCACGTGTTATGTCTTCTATATAGCCTTGGTCTTCAGGATTAAAATAAAAACAAGGGGATATTTTTTCTATAGTCTTGTTGTAATAATCTGTCTTATTTAAAAGAGTAAGAAGGGCACGGGCTGCTGGAGATAAATATATTTTTTGATCTGATTTATCTAAAACATTTAACCAAAGTCTATCCATGGACATTACACCTCTTGAGTCTATGACAAAGTTTGTGTAGGAAGATTCTACAGGTAAATTGTCAAAAATTTTTGTGTAATTTAATATATATTTGTCGCCATCTATTTTATAGTAGCTTAAATAAATATCTCTAGTGTCATATTTTTTATCCAATAAAAATTTTTTTGCAATATTTTGTGCCTCTTCGAGACTATCAATTTTATATTTATTTTCCTTAATTCTATTTTCGTAAAAAGTCCTTCTGCCATTAACTAGGTTTATATATTCATCGCCAAGAGAAATTTCAGCTAGGTCTGTGCTAGGTCTTAGGATTTTCCCCTTGCCCTTAAAATATCTCTCATTAATGTCTTCTTCTGTTGAAGTTTCAAAGGAAACTAAGACTGAGGGAAGTTTCTTTGCCCTTCTTGGAATATTTGTGTCAAGACTAATATTTTTTTCAGCTAAAAGTTCAGTAACTTCCCTTACAAAGTCTCTTGTATTAGATTCATTTCTAAGTTTAAAATTATTGTAATTTGTGTAGAAAAATAAAATTGCGTTGGCAGCAAGAAGGGCTATTATTAAAATTTTTTTAATTTTTTTCCAATCCATAATATCTACCTTATCATCATTAGTTTGCCAGTTTCGGTGTTAAAATAATAAAGCTTTCCCATGTAAAGCATTTCGTAGACTAGCATTGGCTTTTCGGAGTCAATATTATCAGAACTTAAATATACTAAGTTTAAACTGTCTACGGAATTTAAAATAGCCATAGTGGAGTTATTATTAAAGAGATCTTTATTTTTATTTATAATTCTGTGAATATCCTTTATATAAATTTCTTCTTTCTTGTAAATTGGATTGTCGTCTTTTCTAATATAATATTCACGATATTTTTTTACAAAGTCAGAATAGACATCTATTTCTATAAAGCTGTGGTCTTTTGAAGGTAGAACTAGTGGAATCTGACCATCCTTTAAGTTAAAAAAGAATCTATAACCAAGATTTCCGTTGTAGTCGCAGGGTTCAATTTTTTCAAGATATATGCCTGAACTTATGCCAGTTTTTTGAGAAATAAATTCCACTGCCTTATCTAAGGATTTATTTAAATCTCTAGACCTTACATCAAAAAGTGACTCCAGAGAATATTCGATTATGCCATCATAAGAAAGAGAGAGATATTCCTTCTCATAAATATAAGTATTATTTCCATCAACAGTAATTTCTCTTATATAATCAATGGGAACGTCCAAAAACCTTTCTGCAAGAGTGGATTTTTTATCCTCTTCCAAATTAGAAAGTCCAGAAACATAAGAAACCTCTTGAAGGGAAATATAATTTTCGTCAGGAATATAGATGTCCTTTTTAATTCCATAGGCTTCGTAAAAATTAATGGCACGAAGACCCTTGTTTTTTACTTCATTTAAAATATTATCAATAGAAAAATCTACCTTTGTATCAAGTAATTTGTAAAAGTTTTTGCTGCCAGATATATAAATTTCTCCAAGATCAGATATATAAATGGAGTCTACACTTAGGTTTAAGTCGTTGGAATTTCTGTCATCGCCAATTAAATTTACAAAAACTGAGCCAGATAGGGGCGAATTAAATTTAAAGACAAGGGATTTTTGTTCTTGTAAATTTAAATATTCTTCTGTATCAATTAATTTTAAATTTTCAGAATTTGCCTTTTGCAATTTTTCAGAAATATCTTCAGCAGTTAATTTCCAATATTCACCAATATCTGTAGTCATGTAATGCTCTCTATCGCCTAAATTTGCGACAATTCTTTGAGGTGTTAAAATTTCTTCCAAAAATTCCTTTACTTCGCCAACTTTTTTTGAATCTTCATCCTCTGTGTCAAAGGAAAGCCAAAGATTTTTTGATTGAAAAACCAAGAGAAAAATTAAAAAAATTATGGCAAAAGTAGAAAAGGATCTATGAAATTTCTTCATCTTCATCACCTGCTTTAAAGAGTAAAGTAATGCTTGTGCCTTTGCCCAAAGTTGATTCTACTTTTAAATTTCCGCCTAGAGATTTTATCATTTCATTTGCAATAGAAAGTCCTAAACCTGTTCCTCCCATGGCTCTACTTCTTCCCTTTTCAACTCTATAAAATCTTTCAGTAATGCGTGGAAGATCTTCTTTTGGTATTCCAATTCCGTTGTCAGAAACTTTTATCTCAACAAAGGCATCTAAATTTTTTGCAGATATAGAAATTTTGCCAAAGTCTGGAGTATACTTGCAGGCATTAGAAATAATATTTGTAAGAATTTGGTCGGCACCATTTTTGTCTGCATATATGTCCTTAATATCCATATCAATATCTAATTCTATTTTGTGTTTTTTTTGCGTAATTAGTAGAGATTGCGATTCAATGGCCTCGTCAATAAATTCATAGGTGTCAAATCTTACAAAATGCAAATTGTCCCTATTGTAGTCAATATTTGATAAGGACAAAAGGTCTGTTACAATTCTAGACATTCTTGAGTTTTCTCTGTCGATTACCTTTAAAAATTTCTTTTGAGATAATTCATCTAAGTCGCTATCAAGAAGGGTTTCTGTATAAGATTTAATAGTTGTAATAGGAGTTTTTAGTTCATGACTGACATTTGCAACAAATTCCTTTCTCATAATATCAAGCATGTGTTCCTTATTTACATCTTGAAGTACAATTATTAGTCCAGAATTTATGAAGGCATCAGATTTATAAGGGGCGTACTTAATTTTATAAAAAGTATCAGAAATTTTTGTAAGCTCTTCGCCCTTTAAAGTCTCGACCTTTTTGTAATCAATATTGTAAAGGTTAATACTCTTTAAATTAATTTCACGATTAAAGTCCTTTTCTGAAATATTTAAAATTTTCTTGGCAATGGAATTTGCATGAATGAGCTTGTTATTTCTATCAATGGCTATTACACCTTCAGCCATGTAATTAAATATAGTATTTAATTTTGATTTTTCTAGATCCATTTTTTCTATAGTTTCACGAAGTTCCTTTGTAAGGAAGTTAAACATAAGACCTAGTTCACCAATTTCGTCATTGCTTTTTACTTCAACGCTTTGGTTAAAGTTTCCCTTTGCCATGGCCTTTGCCTTTTTTGTTAAATTTCTAATGGGACCTGTAATAGAATTTGCAATAAAGTAACCTAAAATTGAAGTTGTAATAAGAGAAATTATTGTTGCGTAAGTGATTATTACTTTTGAATCCTCAATTACAGAATAGATAGAATTTAAATTTCTCGTCATATAAATAATTGCAAGAATTTTTCCATCTGCTGAAAAAATTGGTCTTGCAATGTGTTTTTCTACGGCCTTTTCATTTTTGTAATCTACAATTTTTTCACGGCTCTTGCCCTTTAATGCATCCATTACAAGTTTTGGCTCTATGTATTTAAAGGAGTAGGCATCTTTTTGATCTTCTGATGAAATATTTTTTGTACTTGCAATAATTTGTGGAACTTCATCAGATGAAATAATATAAGCAGATTCTTCACTGGAAATACCCCAGTCTTTTAGAGTTTGGTCAAGCTGGGGTAGTGTTTTATAATTATTATCTTTAAAAAAAGCTGATGTTGTAGTTGCAAGGGTGTCCATAGTTTTTTCCATAGAAGTAGTTGCTGTTTCAATTTGTACATTTTCAAGTCTATCAATTATAAAAGTAGAGGCAATAAACATGGAGATCAAAACAAGTACAACATAAATTAATATAAATCTCGATTTAATAGAGTGATTCATCAGGATTCTCCATTATCTGATGCAAATAAATATCCAACTCCTCTTTTAGTCTTAATGTATTTAAAATCTTTATTTTCATCTTCGATTTTTTCGCGGAGTCTTCTAACAGTTACATCAACTGTTCTAATATCGCCATAATATTCATATTCCCAAACTTCTTGAAGAAGTTCTTCCCTTGAAAAAACTATGCCAGGGTGAGAAGCTAAAAATTTTAAAAGTTCAAACTCACGAAGAGTTAGCTCGATATTTTTTTCTCCTCTTTTAACTTGGTATTTTTCTAGGTTGATTTCAAGATCCATTGCCTTTAAAATTTTTGTGTCCTTTTCCTTTTTTTCTTGGCCATCAGAGCGTCTTAAAACTGCCTTAACTCTAGCGAGAAGTTCTCTCATAGAAAAGGGTTTTACTACATAATCGTCTGCTCCAAGTTCAAGACCAAGGACCTTATCAACTTCATCTTCTCTAGCTGTAAGCATAATTACAGGCACATCAGAAGATTTTCTTATTTCTCTAAGGGCTTCAAAGCCATTTAATTTTGGCATCATAATGTCAAGTAAAATTAAATCGTAATCATTTTCACCTGCAAGTTTAATTGCACCCTTGCCATTGTCGGCAGTGTTAATTAAATAACCTTCCTTTTCAAAATTAAATTTTATAATATCAGAAATTGCAGATTCATCATCTACTACGAGTATTTTCTCTTCCATAAAATCATCCTTTATTCATTATCTAATTTTGTAAAAATTTCGTCGTTTCCATTTTCAGAGTACAAAATTAATAAAGTTTTTGTGTCAAGTATTCCATCTATCTTTAAAATCATATCATAAAATCTAGTTAAATCTGAAGTATTTACAGTTTTTATTCTAAGCATAATACAATGCTCGCCAGTAACCCTGTAGCATTCAAAAATTTTAAATTTATCGTCTTTTATTTCCATAATTTTTGAAATCAGTTTTTTAAAGTCATTGGTATTAACTTTTGCAAGGACATAAGTGTCAACATTGTAGCCAATTTTTTGCCAATCAACTAGAACTTCGTAGCCCTTAATGAAACCAGAATCTTCCATTTTATATATTCTTCTATGAATGGCAGGTCTAGTAAGATTTAATTTTTTTGATATATCTTCGTGGCTCATTCTTCCATTTTTTCTCAAAAGTTCCAAAATTTCGATATCAATTTCATCTAAATTTTCATTTTTTCTCATAAAAATTCTCCCTGTTACGAATTGTATAATTTTTAATATTAACTTTACTTTATTTTAACATAAATTAAAAAAAATTAAATAAAATAAAACTTTTTTAATATTAAATACTTTATTGGATAAAAATTTAAAATAGATGATAATTCTTTATAGAGAGGAGAAAATAGTATATAATAACTTGCAGGAGGCTCCTATGGAAAATTTTTCAACTCTCAGTTTTAGAAAGATGCAATTAGAAGATGTTTTTACTTTTAGAAATTGGGGAAGACATGATTCAATTTTATTTTTAGAATATAATTTTCTTGAAGAGAGGGAAAAAGACATTATAGATTGGTACAAATGGAAAAGCAATAGGGCCTTTTCAGAATATTATGTAGTTCTTTTAGAAGAAAGAATTATTGGATATCTTTCTTTAAAAAATATAAACTATTTTTTAAAAAGAGGAGAACTTGGAATTGTCCTTGATCCCTCTTATATAAATAGGGGTCTGGGCAAAAAAATTTTGAAATTATTTTTAGACTATTTAAAGAAAAGAAAATTTAAAAAGATAATTTTATTTGCCGCATCCTATAATGATAGAGCCATAAGAGTTTATAAGAGCCTTGGATTTAAAGAAAAATATAAGTTTCTCATGCGTTTTACAAATGGAGATTATGATGAGGAAAATCCTGATTTTAAAAATCATAGCTCTTCCTTTAAAATTATATTTAAGAGAACTTTTAATTACGCAATAAAAATGGAACTAGACCTTGAAAGAGATTGGTGAGATATGTTTTTACTTGAAAAAAATAAATATGATCTTGGAGAGACTTCCCTTGAAAATATTTTTATAAATGATTTTATGCCTGGAGCCAATGGAGAATTTGTAAAAGTTTATATTCTTGGTTATAAATTTGCCAGGGAAAATAGAGAAGATATTACAAATGAAAAGCTCGCCGATTATCTTGGAATATTGGAATCAGATGTAAATAGAGCTTGGGAGTATTGGCAAAAAATGGGCATTGTTGAAATAGACAATGAAAAAGTAAAGTTTATAAATTTAAAGGAACTTTATATCAATAATGTCTACAATTTGAAAGAGAAAAAGAAAAAAGAAAAGGGTTATTCAGAAATTGTAGAAAATCCAACTTATGCCAACTTACTTACAAGGGCGGAATTTTTAATGAGAGAGCCCATTGCTCCAATGAAAAAAATTGACATAATAAATTGGATTACATCTTATAATATGCCAGCAGATTTAATTGAAGAGGCATTTTTTTATACAACAGAAATCAAGGGAATTTATAATATTTCTTATGTGGAACAAGTTGTGAGAAATTGGTCAAAAGATAATATTAGAACTATGGAAGATGTTGAAAAATCCTATATTGAACACGACCTTAAATATTATAGATATAAAAAGGTCATGAGATATATTGGCGTGGACAAAAAATTCTCTCAAGCTGATTTTAACATTATAAATTCTTGGTTTGATGAATTTAATTTTTCTAAGGATTTGATTCTTGCAGCCTGCAATAGAACATCAAAGATTTCCAAGCCAAATGTAGGCTATGTTGATGCCATTTTAAGAAAGTGGAAGGAACTTAATATTAATTCTTTAGAAGAAATTGAAGAAAAAGATCAAAAGAAAAAAAAGAGAAAGCCAACTGCTTTTCACAATTTTAAGCAAATCACTGATAAATATTCTGAAGATGAACTTTTTGATGTGGCAATGAGAAAACAGCGTGAAGGCTTTAAAAAATTAGGTGTTGATTATGGAACTGACGGCAAAGATAAGTAATTATTATGAAAATCTTAGAAGGAAAAATATAAATATTCATGAAAAAAGACTTGAAGAAATTTATAAAAACATTCCTGAAATAAGAGAGATAGATGGACTTATAAGAGATATAGCCCTTCGTGCTTCAATTGAGCAGATAAAAAATCCCAATCAAGATAAATCTATTGAAGAATCAGAAAAAATTTATAAATTAAAGTTAAAAAAGATGGATTTTTTAGAGAAAAAGGGATATCCTAGAGATTATCTTGATGAAATATATAATTGCAAAGATTGTCATGATACTGGAATTAATGAAGACAATGAGAAATGTCACTGTTTAAAAAAGTTAATTGTATCAGAATTATATGACATGTCTTCAATTTCTTATATGCTTGATAAGGAAAATTTTGACAAATTTGACTTAAATGTTTTTTCGGAAAAGGTATATGAAAAATTTAATATGTCGCCAAGAGAAAATATGAAAAATATTCTCGCCCTTTCAAAAAGTTTTATAAAAAATTTTCATGAGAAAGATGATTTGAATTTGCTTTTATGGGGACCAACTGGTCAGGGCAAGACTTTTTTACTTAACTGCATTGCAGCTGAACTTATAAATAAGGATGCAATTGTTATTTATCAGACAGCCTATGAGATTTTAAAGACAATTGAAGATAGAAAGTTTAAAAATATAGATGATGACAGGTACAATTTGTACTTTGATGCCGATCTTTTAATTGTAGATGATCTTGGAATTGAATTTGTAAATTCTTTTACAACTTCTGAAATTTTTAATATTATTAACACAAGACTTTTGCGAGGTAAAAAAACTTTAATTTCAACGAATTTATCGCCAAAGGAACTATCAGAAACTTACACTGATAGAGTTTTTTCCAGGGTATTTCAAAAATTTGTGCCTATTAGATTTTTTGGACCGGACCTAAGATGGCAATGAGAGGAGAAAAGATGAAACTATCAAAAAGAATAGAAGAGGTTGAGTATTCTGCAATAAGAAAACTTACACCCTATGCTGACAAGGCAAAAAAAGAAGGAAAAAAATTTTATGAATTAAATATTGGTGCACCAGATATTGATGTGCCAGATACTTATTATGAAACTTTTCAAAATTTTAGAAGAGGACCTCTTCCTTATGCCTATGCACAAGGACTTTTAGAGCTAAGAGAAAAAACTGCATCGTATTATAAAAAAAGAAATATAAAATTTGACGCAGATGATATTTATATAACAAATGGAGCAAGTGAAGCTATTCTATTTACTTTTCAAGTTATAGCAGATGAAGGAGATGAAGTTCTTACAACTGATCCCTTCTACACAAATTATATGACGGTTTTTCAACAATTGGGTGTTGAAATTGAAACTTTTAAGACTGATCCAGATAAGGGTTTTGCCCTTCCAGAGGAAGAAGAAATTGAAAAACACATAAATGAAAAAACTGTTGCAATTTTACTTTCAAACCCAACTAATCCAACGGGAGCACTTTATTCTGAAGAGGAAATTTTAAGAATTGTAAATCTTGCAAAAAAACACGATTTATACATCATAGCAGATGAAGTTTATAGAGAATTTGTCTATGATGGAAACACTTATAAATCTTTTGGAGAAGTGGAAGGTATAGAAGAAAATTTAATTTTAATAGACTCTATTTCCAAAAGATTTGGAGCTTGTGGTGCAAGAATTGGTTCTGTTGCATCTAAAAATCAAGCATTTAACGATGGAATAAATAAACTTTGTAATTGTAGACTTGCTGCATCAACAATTGAACAAGTTGCTGCTGCAAGATTATACGAAATAGACAATTCTTATTTTGAAGCTGTAAATAAAGAATATCAAAAAAGACGTGACGTAATTTATGAAGAATTAATTAATATACCTGGTGTCACTGTAAGAAAACCAAAGGGAGCCTTTTATGTAATGCCAAAGCTTCCTGTAGACGATACGGAAAAATTTGCAATTTGGATGATTGAAAATTTTGAAATAGATGGTGAAGGTATAATTTTTGCTCCAGCAAAGGGATTTTTCAAAAATAAAGAAGATGGTAAACAAATGATTAGACTTGCCTTTGTACTAAATACAGATGCTATAAAAAAGAGCATGAGAATTTTACGTGAAGGCATTAAGGCTTATGTGAATGAAAATGAAAAGAGATAAGATTTTAAAAATTTTAGAAAAGATTACAATTTTTTTAGTAACCCTAATAATGATATCAGTTCTTGCAAATCAATATATTAAAACTAGTGCCGGTGCAATAAATGAAAGTCTTAGGATGATTCAAATTGTTCTTGCCCTTGTAATAGTTGTTTTGACTCTTATAATGGCGCTTATAAATAAAAATAAGGCATTATTTTTTACCTTAATTGGTTTTTATGCACTGACAGGTCTTTTATTTTACGTATTTAAGTCTGCAAATAAAATTTAGGGTCTCATTATTTAGTGCTTTAATAAATTAAATATGATATAATAAACTTAATCATAGGGACTGTTTTTTAGCAGTTCCTTTTTTTAAAAAGAAAGAGGCGAAATAATGAATCTATTACTTATAACAGTGGTGCTTTTACTTGCCATTATTGCCACAAAAATTTCAAATAGATCAGGTCTTCCTGCCCTACTTTTGTTCTTGGCATTGGGAGTATTTTTTTCTGCCCTTGGCTATGATTTTAATAATTTTAAAGTTGCAGAAAACATTGCCACTCTTTCACTTATGATAATAATTTTTTATGGTGGCTTTGGAACTAACTGGACTATGGGAAAGTCAACTGCAAGAGAATCAATAAGTCTTGCAAGTCTTGGAGTTTTTGCAACGGCAATAATAACGGGACTTTTTTGCCACTACATTTTAAAAATTAATTTTTTGGAGTCCATGTTACTTGGTTCAGTCGTTGCCTCAACAGATTATGCCTCTGTATCAAATATTTTAGTCTCAAAAAAATTAAATTTAAAATATTCCACTGCTCCACTTCTCGAAATCGAAAGTGGATCCAATGACCCTACTGCTTACACAATGACTATGGTTTTCTTGTCTCTTTTATCTGGCTATAGCGTTTCAATTCCCCTAATAATTTTGCAACAAGTTCTTGTTGGACTTATTGGAGGATTTTTACTGGGATTTATTTTTATAAAAATTATAGAAATTTTATCTCTTGACCAAGACGGACTCTTTTCAGTTTTTATTGCAACTATGATGATAGGAACTTATGCCCTTACATCACTTGCTGGAGGCAATGGATTTTTGGCACTGTATATTCTTGGCGTTTATATTGGCAATCACGAATTTAGAAGGAAGAGAGATGTAGTATTTTTCTACGATGGGCTTTCAACAATTTTTCAAATAGCAATGTTCTTCCTCTTGGGACTTTTATCAGATATAAATTTAATAATAAAGGCACTTCCAATAGGATTTATTATTGCAATTTTTATGCTCTTAGTAGCAAGACCACTTACAGTCTTTGGACTTATGGCACCCTTTAAGATGAAAAAAAATCAGCTCACTCTTATTTCACTTGCAGGACTTAGGGGAGCAGCTGCCATTGCCTTTGCAATTATGGTTGTAAATAGTGGAATTAACTTATCAATTGATATTTTTCACATAGTTTTTGTAATTTGTATATTTTCACTTTTAATTCAGGGAACAGCCCTTCCCTATGCAACTAAAAAACTTTACATGTATGATCCTGAAGATTCAGTTTTAAGGACCTTTAATTATTATTCGGACAAGACAGATCTTGAATTTATAAAAACCCATGTTACAAAAAATTCGCCCTGGGTAAATAAAAAAATATCGGATATAGAAATTTCTTTTAACATAATAATTGCAAAGATAGAAAGAGAGGGCAAAAGTATTGTCCCAAGGGGCAACACCTACCTTAGAGATGATGATGTAATTATTCTTGGTGGAGAAGGTTATTTTGACTCAAGAGGAGAAGATCTGCTTGAAATAAAAATATCAGAAAATCACAAGTGGGCAGGAAAAAAAGTAAAAGACATTCAAATCGGTAAAAATGAGCTTATAATTATGGTTGAGACTCCAGAAAAAAACATAATTGTTCCAAAAGGAGATACTGTTTTAAAAGCTGGCGACAGAATAGTTATATCTAAGGAGTCCAATGAAATAGAAGACCCAGAATAGGAGGAAATATGACAGATTTAAAGGAAATAAAAGAAGCACGAGAGGCACTTTTAGATTTAAAAGATGAAATTGACTTTCTTATAAAAACTACAGACTCTGCAAAAAGATGGAGCCTTTTTGATATTTTTTCTGATTCAACTTTAGTTGGCTTTGTAAAAAGAGGAAAAATTAAAGATATAAATAAGGGTTTAAAAATTCTTAGAGAAAAATTAGAAATTGCAAAAAAAGAATTAAGTGATGTGAAAATAAATTTAAGAGATGAGGAAATTAGCGACACATCCTATGATTTTTTTGTAGATATAATTTTCGACAATATTTTTACAGATATGCGTGTAAATAGGGAAATTAAAGAGATTAGAGAGAATTTATTTGATCTAAAAGAGCGAGTAGAAGAAATTTTAAAAAAATTAAATTAATGTTGACAGACTAAAAAAAAGATGTTAACATAATAAAAAATTAAAAATAAACCATTTGAAGAGAAGAGTAATCTTACTTGGAATTTTACAGAGAAGCCCGTTTGGTGAGAGGGTTAAAGGAAGAGAAAGATGAACATGGCCTCTGATGGGATTAGTCGATATTAGACTTTTCCGGGAGCTCCCGTTACAGAGATAGAGTATGTTGGTACTTGAGAGTGGCATTCATTTATGCAAAATAGGTGGTAACGCGGATATAATTCGTCCTTATTGTTTTTTATAAACAGTAAGGACTTTTTTTTATACATTCTCAAGATGGATTTAGAAAAAGGAGAAAGAAAATGACAAAAATTTTAGCACCAAGTAAGTTTGACGTAGTAGGTTCTTTTTTAAGACCAGTTGAGTTAAAAGAAGCAAGAGAAAAGTTTAAAAAGGGAGAAATAAGTGCCCAAGAACTTAAAGAAGTAGAAGATAGAGAAATTGAAAAGCTAGTAAAAAAAGAAAAGGAAGCAGGACTAAAAATTATTTCTGATGGAGAATTTAGAAGAAGCTGGTGGCACTATGATTTCTTCTGGGGTCTTCACGGCATAGAAAAATATACCTTAGCTGAAGATGAACTAATTCATTTCCATGGCGAAACATTAAGGCCAGAAGGAATAAAAGTTGTAGGAAAAATTAGCGGAAAAAACCATCCCTTCTTAGAACATTATAAATTCTTAAAAGGATTTGAAGATGAAAATACAGTTGCAAAACAAACTGTCCCATCACCTGCCCAACTTTTAAGAGGAGTTTACAATCAAATAAAAAAAGGAAATCCTTATGAAGATGTAAAAGAATTTATTAAAGATGTAGCAGCAGCTTACGGAGAATTTTTTAAGGAAATTTATGATCTTGGCTGTAGAAATCTTCAACTTGATGACTGCGCTTGGGGAAGTGTTCTTGATCCTAGCTTTGCAGAAAGATTTCATGTTGATGCCAAAAGCATAGATGAATTAAAAGAAGAATATTTAAAAATTAACAATGATGCCATAGATAAAGCACCAGAAGGACTTAACATTACGACACATATCTGTAGAGGAAATTACAAATCACATTACGCATCAGAAGGCTCCTACGATAGTGTTGCTGATTATGTATTAGCAAGAGAAAAAGTAAATGCCTTCTATCTTGAATATGATGACGAAAGATCTGGAGACTTTAAGGCCCTTGCAAAAGTACCAGCAGGCAAAAAAGTTGTCCTTGGAATAGTTACATCAAAAAGAGCAGAACTAGAAGATAAAAATAAATTAATTGAAAGAATAAAAGAAGCAGCAAAATATATTCCACTAGAAAATATATGCATCTCCCCACAATGCGGCTTTGCATCAACAGAAGAAGGAAATACGGTGACAGAAGAAGACCAATGGAAAAAAATTGCACTTTTAAAAGAAGTAGCAGAAGAAATTTTACTTTGAATAAAAATAGCCATACCTTAATTTCTAAAAATTAATAATAAAAAATTCCTCGCTAAGTCGAGGATTTTTTATTGGAAAAATTCATTTAATTATAGGATAAAATTTATATTGATTTTTAAAAGTAACTATATAAAGAAAAGTACAAGACTTAGGGAAATTGTATTTTTTAAAGTTAAATTTAAAAAACATATCTTAAAAGAAAAACTAATTCATACTGTAAAGGAAAACATTACTGTATTTTTAGGGTTCTAAGCTTTATTATCCCGCCTACATAAATTACTAATGCAAATTCTAATTTTTGTAAAAATGTTTTTACAAATCCTTAAATATACTAGACTACAATTTTTTTAAAGGTTATAATTAATTTAATCATGCAATTATATTATGAGAGGAGAAAAAATATGCAAGATTCACAACAAAAGAAAATTAAGTGGTCCATGCTGGCATTTATGGCATTTTCCACTTTATGGGGTTTTGGAAATGTTGTTAACGGTTTCGTATTCTTTAACGGAATTCAAGTAATATTTTCATGGATCCTAATGTTCGCACTTTATTTTATTCCTAACGCCCTTATGGTAGGGGAACTTGGTTCATCCTTTAAGGATGAAGGTGGTGGAGTTACTTCATGGATTAGAGCAACTTCTAGTGATAAGTTAGCTTATTATGCTGGTTGGACTTATTGGGCATGCCACATCACTTACATTGCTTCAAAGGGTTCTGGTGGACTAAAGGCAATGAGCTGGATGTTCTTCCAAAATGCAGAAGTTTATGACTCACTTCCAACAGTTTATGTACAACTTGCTACTTTAGCAGTATTTTTAATTTTCTGTTGGGTAGCAAGTAGAGGTCTTAACCCA
>QWCQ01000280.1_pt1 | contig 41253 bp, 38 predicted proteins | sample 1972701 | NCBI WGS metagenome assembly QWCQ01 (sample SAMN09866704, study PRJNA288562) | Human gut metagenome isolate pre4_stool, whole genome shotgun sequencing... | reverse complement strand
GCAAACCAAGTAATAGTTAATAACGCAAAAGAAGATGGGACTTTTACAGCTTCTTATGGTAAAAAAGTAAAAGATGAGGTTTTTGAAACAGTTTTAAAAATACTAGGAGATGAGGGAAAAAATTTATTAAATGAAGCATTAGGCGATTTAGATGAATATATTTCAGAGGGGATTGAAGATGAAGTTGATAGACGAAAATAGTATAATGTAAATGACAGGTAGACAATATATAGTGTTACCGAATTTCTACACAGACCACTGGCTTTTGGCTGGTGGTCTTTTTTTGTTTGGAGTATAATATTATTAAGAAAAAAGACACTTGGGAAGGAATTAAGCTGGATTAATTATCTATGCTCCCGGGGTGTCTTTTTTTATGCTTATACAAACTTGAAGTTATTTTTAAAGTAATACTATTGGTATACTAATAAATTTAAGACTCTTAAAACTTGAATTATAAAGGATTGGCTTGTTTACAAGGCTTTAAACTAAACTATATAAAAAAGGACTGAATCAACAGTCTATTTATTATATAATTTTTATGTGGGCAACGTGTGGGCAACGTGTATATTGTTTTATTCGCCTACCTAACTTTAAATCGCATAAAAATAATAAAAAAAGTAATAGCAATAGATTGAAATCTCCTTTATCCCGCACCAAGAAATACAAGACGTTAGAAATAACGTCTTGTTTTGTGCTTATTTTTACAAAATTTTTACTTTTTTATAACATTTTTATTTATTATTTTATGCTAAAATAAGTAAAAGGAGAAAATTATGGTTAATAAAGTTATTGAAGTTAGGTCTTTGGTTAAAAAATATAAAGATTTTATTGCAGTTGATAATTTGGATTTGGATTTATATGAAGGACAAATTTTGGGGCTTTTAGGTCCTAATGGCTCTGGAAAATCTACTACTATATCTTGTATTCTTTCTTTACTAAAAAATGATGGAGGAACAATTAAAATTTTTGGAGAGGAAATGACAGCCGATTCTTTTAATATCAAGGAAAAGATTGGTGTAGTTTTTCAAGATGTCGGTGTTTATGATGAGCTTAATGTTTATGAAAATATAGATTATTTTTGTGGCTTATATATAAAAAATAAGAATAAAAGAAAAATTCTTGTTAAAAAAACTATTGATCTTGTAGGTCTTGGTGATTTTGTTAAATTTAAACCTAAGCAATTATCTGGTGGACTTTTAAGAAGGTTAAATATTGCTTGTGGAATAGCCCACAAACCTGACTTAATTATTTTTGATGAGCCTACAGTTGCAGTTGACCCTCAATCTAGAAACAATATTTTGGAAGGTATAAAAAAATTAAATAAAGAAGGAGCAAGCATTATCTACACCTCTCATTATAATAGATTTTTCAATAAAGGGAAGAAATTGTAAATTAAGTTTTTCTAAAGATTCAAATATTTTAAATCTTGTTGATATATTTAATTCATGCAATACAAAATATGACCATTTAAGTTCAAGTAGACCTAGTTTAAATGATGTATTTCTAGAATTAACTGGAAAAGAATTGAGGGATTAGTATGTTCTTACATAGTTTTAAAAATACTTTTAAAATTTTAATTAGGGATAAGTCTCTTATATTTTGGTCTTTAATATTTCCTCTTATATTAGGATTTTTCTTTTATATAGGTCTTGGAAATATCGAAAATTCTATGAAATTTGAACCTATAAATGTTAGTGTAAAAGATGGTTTAAGAGATGATAAATATTTTGATGATTTCTTAGATAAACTAGAGAAAGAAAAAATATTTAAGCTATATGATGAAAAAAATATGGATGATGAAAAAATAACTGCTTATATAAAAGATTATGACAAAATTGAGTTTAAAAAATCAGGTCTATATGAATCAATTGTTGAAAGTGTTATGAATGCTTATCTTAGAAAAGGGATGATGGTTGAGAAAATTTTTAAAAAAAATCCTACTTTTAACCCTAATGTTTTGACCGAAAATGTAGATCACATAAAAAATATTTCAAAGAAAAATATTAATATTATTAATACATTTTTCTATACACTTATAGCTATGCAGGCATTGTATGGATTTAGTTTTGGACTTTTGATTATTTACAACTATGAAGCAAATTTAACAACACTTGCAAAAAGAAATGCAATAGCTCCAATAAAAAAATCTGTAAGTCTTTCAGCTTCAATTCTTTCAGGTTTTATAATAAACTTTTCTATAGTTTTATTTACAATTTTATTTTTTAATAAAATTTATAAAATCGATTTTTCTAATAAGTTGGGGCTTTTAATATTTCTTATAGGCCTTGCAAGTTTATTTGGAGTCTTGTTTGGGTGTTTAATCGGCTTATCCAATAAGGCTAGTATAGAAATAAAAAGTGGAATAGGAATAGCTGTAAGCATGCTTTTTTCATACCTAGCTGGAATGATGAATTCTGATGTAAAAATATTAATCCAAGAAAATTATCCTATAATTAATAAGCTAAATCCAGCAAGCTTAATTAATGATGGAATCTATAGTCTTTACTATTATGATAATTTAGATAGGTATCGGACAAATATAGGATATTTATTATTTTTAACTTTGATTTTTGGATTGATTTCTTATCTATTAACAAGGGGTAGGCAATATGATAGTATTTAAAAATTATTTTAAAATAATTAGAGGTCATTTAAAGGCGATAGCCTTATATACAATAATTTTTATGTCCTTACTTATATTTTCAAATTCTAGCAATAACAATACAAATGTTTATAAAAAAGAAAAGGCAAAAATTTATATAGAAGATTTATGTGAAAGTGATTTATCAAAATCTTTTATTGATTATATGGAAGAAGAAAATAAAATTGTTGACCTTAAAGGAAAAAATATTGATGATAATTTATTTTATGGAATTGTGACAGCTTACATAAAAATTCCGAAAAATTTTGATAAAGAAAGAAAAGTTGAGATAAAAAAGAGTCAAAGTGCAAAATATTATCAATATGTAAAAGAATCAGTAAACTTATATTTAGATCAAATTTCGGTTTATGAAAAAGCGGGTTTAAATCTTAATGATGCAATCAAAAATACGAAGAAAGATTTTCAAAAGAAAGTGAAGATTTCTCTAAAAAAAGATAAGGGGCAAATTATACCAGAAAAAATTTTATTTTTCTTCAACTTTTTATCTTATGTATTTTTAAGTCAGATAATTTTGGTAGTTTCTTTGGTTAGCCTGACTTATAAAAATAAAAATATCAGTCAAAGAAATTTGATTTCTCCTTTAAGTAAAACAAAAAGAAATTTGCAAATACTTTTGGGTAATATTTGTTTTGCTATTTTTTCTTGGATTCTTTATATCATTGTATTTTTTGTTTTAAATGGGAAAGAAGATTTATCCAACAGAATAATATATATGATGATAAATTCATTGATTTTTGCCTTATCTACAGTTAGTCTTGCGCTTTTTATTTCGAAATTAATAAGTAATAGCAATATTATGATGGCTGTAATGAATATATTTGCTCTAGGCTCATCATTTTTAACAGGGGTTTTTGTACCTCAAGAGATTTTAAGTAAAAACGCCCTTTTATTAGCTAGAGTTTTTCCAAGCTTTTATTATGTAGCAAACAATAATATGATAGCAAATGATTTTTCAAAAGAAATATTTTTAAATAATATTTATATTCTTATAGGATTTGGAATGATTTTTGCTTTGATAAGTTTAGTATTAGATAAATTTTCGTCATTTAATAAAAATCCTATAAAATAATAAAAATATAAAATTTTCCATTTTTGATATAGATAGAATTTTTTGAATATGGGTATCTATATTTATAGTAAACTATTTAATAAATTTTTATTAGCTATAACTTTATCAATATAAAAAAATAGTATATAATTTTACTAATAGGAGGAAAAGTTTTGCGAGATATAAAAAGAGTAGTTTTAAAATTAAGTGGAGAAGCACTTGCAAAAGATAAGGGATTTGGTTTTGATGATGACACCATTGATCTTATTTGCGAAAATATAAAAAAAGCTAGAGATAAGGGACTTGAAATTGCCATAGTTGTTGGCGGTGGAAATTTCTGGAGAGGTAGAAGCGGTCAACATATTGAACGTGCAACAAGTGATACGATTGGTATGCTTGGAACTGTTATGAATGGTCTTAGAGTTCAAGATACTCTTGAAAAAATGGGACTTGAAACAAGACTTATGACTGCAATTAATATGCAAGAAGTTGCTGAGCCTTACATAAGAAGAAGGGCTGTAAGACACCTTGAAAAGGGAAGGATTGTAATTTTTGCAGCAGGCACTGGTCTACCATATTTCTCAACTGACACAACAGCATCTCTTAGGGCTTTGGAAATTAATGCTGATATGATTTTATTAGGCAAAAAAGGAACTGATGGAATTTATGACAAAGATCCTAATAAATTTGATGATGCAGTTAAGTATGAAAAATTAACCTATAGTGAAATTTTACAAAAAAGATTAAAGATTATGGATTCTACAGCAACAAGTTTGTGTATGGATAATGATATGCCAATCCTTGCTTTTGGAATTGATAATCCAGAAAATTTAGTTAAAATAGTTGAAGGAAAAGAAATTGGTACAATTGTAAAGGAGAATTTTGATGTACGATAAGATTATTAAAGATACCGAAGCTTCGATGAAAAAAGCTTGTGAATCATTCGAAATTAGAATATCAAAAATTAGAGCAGGTAGGGCTAATGATTCTATATTGGATGGAATTACATTTTCATATTATGGAACTCAAACACCAATTAACCAAGCTGCAACCATATCTACACCAGAGCCAAGACTTTTAGTTATTAAACCTTGGGATAAATCAAATATTAAAGAAATTGAAAAGGCTATTAATAAATCTGATTTAGGCATAAATCCACAAAATGATGGAGAAGTAATTAGACTTCCATTTCCAGCTTTGACTGAAGAAAGAAGAAAAGAACTTACAAAACAAGTTTCTGAATATTCTGAAGATAGCAAAATTCAAATTAGAAATGTAAGAAGAGATTCAATGGATATAGCAAAAAAAGCTGAAAAATCCGCAGACTTGACAGAAGATGATTTATTTTCAATAGAAGAAGATATACAAAAAATTACAAAAAAATACATCGATAAAGTTGAAAAAACTGTTGAAAGCAAAAATAAAGAATTACTTGAAGTTTAATTGAATAAAATAAAATTTGATAAGCTGAAGGCTTTTTTAAACAAGGATATAGGAAGATCTAGGATAAATTCCAATATTTTATCCTTATTTTTAAAGCAATTAAGTTTACTTATTGACTCATCGGTATCCTTATATGATAGTTTAATGATAATAATTGACCAAAGACTTGACAAGAAATTGAACAAGGCTTTGGTCAATGTATCATTAGCCCTAAAAAAGGGAGACGAAGCCTATGTGGCTTTTAAAAAAGAAGAAAAAGCCTTTGGACCAATTGTTACAGCTTTTGTGAAAAGTGGAGATGCAAGTGGAAATCTTTCAAAGATTCTTGATGAGTTATCTACATATATGACCGAAGAAAGTAAAAACAAAAATCAAATAAGTGAAGCTTTGATTTATCCTATAATTTTATTAATTGTTACTATAGGAGTTGTTATAACGATTTTAACAAAAGTTATGCCTACTTTTATAGAAGTTTTTGAAGAAAATGCAAGAAGCTTACCAATAGCTACAAAAATTCTTTTAAATATTTCAGATTTTTTTAATAAAAATGGCTTTTTTATTTTATTAATAATTTTTATTTTTGTTTTTACAATAATTTTACTAAGACGTAAAGATAAATACAGAAATAAAATTGATGAAAGCTTATTTAAAAGTATATTTTTTAAAAAATTTAGACTTTTAAATATAGAATACCAAATTTCTTCGCTTTTATATATCCTAAAAAAGGGCGATGTAGATATTATTGAAAGCATTGATATAATAAAAAATTCTTTCAAAAATCAATATTTAAAACAAATTCTAACAAATGTAGAGGAGAGCCTAAAACTAGGAAATAACCTATCAAGTTCTCTAGATAAGGAAAATGTTTTTACGAAATTGTTTATAGCCATGATAAAGGTGGGTGAAGACAGTGGAGATATGACAAAATCTCTCAAAAAAGCCTCTAATTATTATGCTAATGAATATATTTATAGACTAAAAAGAATATCAAGATTAGCTGAACCTTTTTTGATACTTTTTATGGCTTTAGTAGTTGGATTTGTAGTTTTTTCTATTGCCATACCAATGTTTGATTCGGTTAATGCCATTAATTTTTAAGGAGAAGTTAATGTTTAAAAAATTTAAAAATAAAAAAAGTGGATTTACTCTTATTGAATTAATTATTGTAATTGCAATTATAGCCATACTTGCAGCAATAGCTATACCAAAATATCAAAAATCAAAAAAACAAGCGGCAATAACTGCTCATAATGCGAATGTGTCAATGTTAAAAACTGCAGCTAGCGTAAAATTAAATGAATTAAATACAAATGATAACGAAGTAACTTGGACAAAAGAAAGTGAAGATGCACTTCAATATGTAGAAAAATGGCCTGAGATTCCAAAAGGAATTGGACTAGACGCAAGTGGATATAAGGTAACAATTAATCCTAAAAATTCAACAATTACAATTGTGCCTAATACAATTGATCTAAAAGAGAAAAAATTAGATGATTAATATAATTTATTTTTTCTTGGGAGCGATATTCGGTTCGTTTGCACATTTATTGTGTGATAGAACTCTTAGAGGAGAAAATATTGCCTATCCACCAAGTCACTGTTCATTTTGTAACAATAAAATATTAAAAAGAGATCTTATACCTATTTTTTCATACATAAATTTAAAAGCAAGGTGTAGATTTTGCCAAAAAAAGATCCCATTTTCATATATTATTTATGAAATAATAGGGGGTCTTTTATTTATATTTGCTATGAAAGAAAAAATTTTTATGGAAGGAAGTTTGATTTTTTTATCTCTAATTTTTTCTTTTGCAATAGCTATGATTGATTTAAAAAGCATGGAAATATATATGGGATATGTTTATATTTTAGCTTTTATTGGATTAATATATAGAATTTTTTATTTGGGATTTGATTTTGAATTTTTTAAAATTATTTTAATTTTTACTTTCCTATATTTTTTAATTTATTTTATATCTAAGAAAAATATAGGAGATGGAGATTATTTTTTCTATTTAGCCTTATTTTTATTTTTAAAAAATGAAAGAATTTTATATTTAATTTTAGGCTCTATTTGGATTGGAGCGATTTTTGCAATTATAATAGCTATCAAGAAAAAATCAATGAAAATAATGATTCCATTTTGTATTTATATATTTATAGCTTATATTATAAGTCTTTTGTGAGGTGTTTATGAAAAAAAGAGCCTTTACCTTAATTGAATTAATAGTTACACTTGCTATAATTTCTTTGATTTCAAGTGTGATTTTAATAAAATCGGGTTTGATACCAAAACTTCAAGAAAGAAAAGAAATTGAAAACTTGCAAGCTGATATAAATTATTGCAGAGAAAAATCCTTAGTTACAGGTTATAAATATAAAATTAATATAGATAGTAATAATTACGCAATAAAAAGAGCTGATGATAATGAAATGGTAAAAGAAGTTTATTTTAAATATATAAAATCAAACACAAAAAATACTTTTGTATTTAGACCAACAGGAAGTGTAGAGGGAGCAAGTACAATTTATTTATCTTCTTCTAACAAAAAATATTCTATTATAGTATCGCCGATTGCTGGAAGGATAAGATATGAATAAAACTAAAAAAGGATTTACCTTGATTGAAATAATTATTGCTCTAGCTCTTATAAGCATAATAAGTATTTACCTACTTTCATCACTTTTTTCAATTTATGAAAATTCCAGAAAAATAAAAGACGATTCTAAAATTTTATTTACAATGCAAGAAGTATTAGAAAAATCAAAAAATAGAGATGAAGGAGAATATGAAGATTTAGAAAATGGTTTTAAAATTAATACAAGAATAGAATCATATAAGGAAAATTTGAAATATATAGAAGTAAGATGTGATAAATATAATTTGGAAGTGGTGGTAAAAAAATGAGAAAAAAAGGCTTTACCTTCTTAGAATTAATTTGTGCGATAGCCATTGGATCAATCCTTATAGTTTTAATAAATAATATTGTAAAAACAAATCTTTCAATTAGCCAAAAAACCTATGAGGATGAAATTGACTATAAAAATTCAACAAATTGTATTTTGTATATAGAAAATGTTATAAGAAAATCAGATAAAGTAATTGACTTTAAAAATGAAAATAATTTCAAATTATTAATTAGTGAAGGTAAAAATAAGTCTACATATAGATTTGAACAAAATGGGAAAAAAATATACGTTTATATCAATAATTTAAATTCAAATAGCCAGAGAGAAATAAAAATTCCTATAGGATATTGTAGTGATTCGAAAATATCTTATGATAAAGATGATGATTCATTTTTGATAGATATTGATTTTTATGAAAAAGAAGGAAATTCAAATTACAAAACTTATATAAGGAGGCTTGAATGAAAAAAAGAGGTTTTTTATCCATTTATGTTTTGATAATTTTACTTCTTTTATCAATAAGCCTAACCTTTATATACGAGCAGGCAATAAATAACAATGATTCAAATAAGGATTTGTACAATAGGAAAAAGGCAATATACGAATTAGAATCACTTTATTCCATAATTGTAGATAATAAAAAAACTTTGTTGGAAGATGTTGAGATAGTAAATGAAAATGATGACAATTTGTGGCATCCATTTTATTTTGATTATTTTGATGAAAAAGAAGAAGTAAAAATTCAAAAACAAAATAAAAAGGAATTTGTATTAAGAAGTGTAAAAAAAATTGGAAATTCAAAAGCTATATTAGAAATGGTTTTGGATTTAAGAAATAAGTATTCACTAAGAGAAAATAAAAAAATAATACTTGATGAAAATTTCGATGAATTTTACAAAAATTTAAAATTCAAACAAAATAAATTTGAAGAATTTGAAAATTTAAAACTAGAAAATAATTTAGAAAATCGATTTTTAAAAATTGGTGGACAATTAATTGTAAAAAGAGAAAAGGAAAATATTACATCAAGCGAAACTTCAAATGATGACAATTTAGAAAAAAATCAGAGCAATTTATCAAATGAAGAAAAATATTTTTCCAATAAAACTAAGACACCAAGACGAATTAGTGGTATAGTAATTATTGGTAAGGATTTGATTTTGGAAAATGATTTAGTTTTGGATGGTTTGCTTATAATAAAAGGTGGTATTATTTCAAAAAATAATAGCAAATTTATTATTGATGGGCAATTAATATCAAAAAATGATTACACTAATATAGTTGATTATTCATACAATGAAGAAAAATCACTAGATTATATTGATGATATAGAAAATCCAAAATTTATTGAAATTAAATCAAAAAAAGTATTTTAATGGAGGAATAAATGAAAATATTAGTTATCAATTGTGGCTCTTCATCTTTAAAATATCAATTATTTGATATGGACAATGAAGAAGTTTTAGTAAAAGGTCTTGTAGAAAGAATTGGAATAGATGGCTCAAGACTTAAACAAGAAAAAGGCGACGACGAATATATAATTGAAGAAGATATGAAAGACCATACTGAAGCAGTTAAACACGTATTTGATGCTATAACTGATAAAGAAAATGGTGTGATTTCAGATTTATCTGAAATTGATGCAGTTGGCCATAGATTTGTTCATGGTGGAGAAAAAATTACAAAATCTGTTGTAATTGATGACGAAGTTAAAGAAGCTGTAAAAGAATATTCAAAATTTGCACCATTACACAATCCAGCAAATATGATGGGACTTGAAGCTTGTGAAAAACTTCTACCAAATGTAAAAAATATTGCAGTATTTGATACAGCATTCCACCAATCAATGCCAGAAGAAAATTTCCTTTATGGAATTGATTATAAATACTACGAAGACCAAGCTGTTAGAAAATATGGTTTCCATGGAACAAGTCATGATTTCATCACACAAAAAACAGCAAAAGTTTTAGAAAAAGATCAAAAAGATTTAAATATGATTTCATGCCATTTGGGAAATGGATCTTCAATATGTGCAGTTAAAGAAGGAAAATCATTTGATACAACAATGGGACTTACACCACTTGAAGGACTTGTAATGGGAACAAGAAGTGGAGATTTAGATCCAACAGTTGTAACATTTTTGATGAATGAATATGGATATGATACAAAAAAAATGGATAATGTCCTAAATAAAGAATCAGGAGTTCTTGGAGTTTCTGGAGTATCATCAGACTTTAGAGATCTTGAAAATGCTGCAAATGATGGAAATAAAAGAGCGGATATTGCTTTAAAAATGTTTGCTAACAGAGCAAAAAGATATGTAGCAGGATACATGGCAGAAATCGGAAAAACTGATGCGATTGTATTTACTGGTGGAATCGGAGAAAATTCAGCAACAATGAGAGCTGACATAATGAAAGGCTTTGAACAATTTGGAATTAAAATTGATCCAGAAAAAAATAATGTTCGTGGCGGTTGTCATTTAATCTCAACTGACGATTCAAAAGTAAAAGTTTTTGTAATAGCAACAAACGAAGAATTAATGATTGCAAGAGACACTAAAAAACTAGTATAGCTTGACAATTTTAACATTTACTTATATAATGTTTAAGATTGCTAAAACTCATAACTAGGAGGTGTTAGAATGGCAGTACCTAAGAGAAGAACATCAAAAACAAGAAAAAATAAAAGAAGAGCTTCAGCTTACAGATTAAATAAATCAACTTATGTAGAGTGTCCAAATTGTCATGAACCAATGTTACCACATAGAGTTTGTCCAAGCTGTGGTTATCATAAAGGCAAAGAAGTTCTTGAGTTAAATTAAGATAGTGGTAACACTATCTTTTTTTAATATCAAAAATAAGGGGAAATTATGAAGATAATTATAGATACTTATGGAGTAGATGACGGAATAAAAATTCCAATAGAAGGTGCAATTAGTGCTTTAAAAGAAAAAGATTTTGTGCCAGTTTTTTCTGGAGATAAAGAAAAAATAGAAAAAATTATTGATGGAAGAATAAAATCCTACGAAATAATAGATGCTAAAGACAAAATTGAAAATAATGAAGATCCAGTAAAGGCCATTAGAAGAAAAAAAGATTCTACAATGGTTAAAGCTTTTGACAAATTAAATGAAGATGGTTACGATGGATTAGTTTCTGCAGGCTCAACAGGAGCAATTCTTGCAAGCGGATTATTTATTTCTGGAAGAATTAAAGGAATAAAAAGAGCTTGCATTGCAACAAGCCTACCAACTTATGAAAATACAACTTTATTATTGGATACTGGGGCAAATATGGATTGCAAAGCAGAATTTTTAAAAGAATTTGCAATAATGGGAAGTGTTTTTGCAAAAAATGTACTTCATATAGAAAATCCTACAGTTTCACTTTTAAATGTTGGAATCGAAGAACACAAGGGCAACAAATTAGCAAAAGAAACTTACAAATTATTGGAAGAATCTTCAATAAATTTCAAAGGAAATATTGAAGCAAGAGATTTGTTTACTGGCAAGACTAATATAGTAATAGCTGATGGATTTGACGGAAATATTGCTATAAAAACTGCAGAAGGTGTAATTAGTCTTTTCAGTAAGGAAATTAAAGATGCAATTTACAAATCATTTTCAACAAAAATTGGAGGTGCCTTGATAAAAAATTCTTTAAAAGAAAATTTATCAAAATATAACTCAGATTCTATAGGAGGAGCTCCACTTTTGGGAGTAAACCAATATGTTTACAAGGCTCACGGCAATTCTAATGAAAAAGCATTTAGCTCAGCTATTTTAGGCTTAATAGATTATGTAAATACAAATACAATAGAAAAAATAAAAGGAGAATTAGAATGATAAGAGAAGAATTAATTGAATTAGTAAAAGAAAATTTAGATATTAATGAAGATGAAATTGATTTTGAAAAAGAAATCACAGCTTATGACATAGATTCAATCGATATGCTTGATTTTATTATGGCAATTGAAGATAAGTATGACATAGAATTTTCTGATGACGAATTAGATGAAATCGAAAAATTTTCAGATGTAATATCTTTAATAGAAAGCAAAAATTAATGAAATTAAGTAAAGAAAGATTAGAAGAAATTGAAAAACTTGAAGAGAGTATAGGCTACACTTTTAAAAATAAAAATCTTATTGATGTAGCCCTTACTCACTCTTCTTATATTAATGAGAGCAAGGATGAAAACAAATCATCAAACGAAAGATTGGAATTTTTGGGAGATAGCATTCTTGATTTAATTGTAAGCGAAGAACTTTACAAAAATCACAAAACATATCCAGAAGGAAAATTAACAAAAATAAGATCAAGGATAGTTTGTACTTCATCTTTTTCAAAAGCAAGCGAAAAATTTAATTTATCTTCATATTTGTTGTTTGGAAAAGGAGAAGAAAGTCATAATGGTAGAGAAAAAAAATCTGTAAAAGCAGATACTTTTGAGGCTTTTTGCGCTGCAATTTATCTTGATGCAGGATATGATTTTCTAAAAGATTTTTTAATGAAAAATTATTATGAAATTGTAAAAGAACTTCTAGAAAATGACTTGCTTTTTATTGATTACAAAACAAAATTACAAGAATATTTTAACAAGACAAACAGAATAATTTTAAAATATAAACTTGTAAAAGAAGAAGGTCCAGAGCATAATAAAACATTTTATATTGAAGTTTCAGCCAAAAATAAAAAACTTAGCACTGGCAAGGGAAAAAATAAAAAAGAAGCAGAACAAATGGCAGCAAGAATCGCTTATAAGAAGTTGACAAATGAGTAAAAAAGAATATATAATACCAATTTTTATACCATTTTTGGGTTGTCCCCACGATTGTGCTTTTTGCAATCAAGTCAAAATTACAAATTATAAGGACAATATAAATAAAGAAAATACCATAAGGCAAATTAATCAATACTTATCATATTTTCCAAAAAATGAAAATCTTAAAGAAATTGCATTTTTTGGTGGCTCATTTACAGGTCTTGATGAAAAAGTAATGATTTCTTATCTTGAAATTGCACTTAATTATAAAAAGAAGGGAATTATTGATAGAATCAGATTATCCACAAGACCTGATTATATAAATAATTCTATTCTTGATATATTAAAAAAATATGAGGTTGATGTAATTGAACTTGGAATACAATCGCTTGATAATGAAATATTAAATGCAAATGAGAGAGGTCATAGTAAAGAAGATTCAATTAGGGCAAGCAAATTAATAAAAGATTATGGTTTTAAATTAGGTCATCAAATAATGCCAGGTCTTTATAAGGATTCTTTTGATAAAGCTATCAAAACAGGATTAGAGTCTATTAAAATGAATCCTGATATGGTAAGAATATATCCAACTTTGGTTATAAAAGATACAAAACTTGAAAAATTATATAAAGCAGGTTTATATAAGCCTCTTAGCTTGGATGAAGCTATTGAAATATCTAGTAGGCTTTATATGATTTATTCATACAAAAAAATTCCAGTAATAAGAATAGGACTTCAACCAACAGAAAATATAAATGAAAAAAAAGATGTTGTTGCAGGACCTTTTCATCCTTCAATTAGACAATTGGTTGAAACAAATATTCACAAAATTTATTTGGAAGAATTAATAAATAAATATAGGCTAAAAGATAAGATAAAAATTCATATATCAAACAGAGAAATTTCTATAATAGCTGGAAATAAAAAAGCAAACAAAAATTATTTTTACAAAAAATACGGCTTGGTTATAAATTTTGAAAATGATGAAAATAATTTTATAGAGTATGAGGATAAAAAAATATTCTATGATATTGAAAAATTTATGAGAGAATTTGTAGAAAAAACTTACGGTGGTGATTTATATTAGATTAGAAAGTGTTGAACTTAAAGGATTCAAATCCTTTGCTAATAGGACAAAAATAAAATTTGATAATCAAATAACTGCTGTAGTTGGTCCAAATGGTTCTGGAAAATCAAATATAGCAGATGCCATAAAATGGGTTTTGGGAGAACAGTCAGTAAAATCTTTGAGAGGAAAAAAGATGGATGATGTAATCTTTCAAGGAGCTGATGACAAAAAAACTATGAATATGGCGGAAGTAAATCTTTCATTTAATAATAAAGATAGGGCTTTGTCTAGTGAATATGATCTTGTAAAAATTTCTAGAAGAATTTTTAGAAATGGTGACAATGAATATAGGTTAAATGGAAAAAGAGTAAGACTTAAAGATATAAAAGAATTATTTTTGGATACAGGTATTGGGAAAGAAGGATATTCTGTAATAGGTCAAGGAAGAATTGACGAAATTTTAAATTCATCAAATCAAGAAAGAAGAAATATTTTTGAAGAAGCAAGTGGTATTGCAACTCACAAATATAGAAGAGAAGAATCTCTAAAAAAATTATCTAAGGTTGATGAAGATCTTGAGATAATTCAAAGAGAGTGGGACTACAAAAATAAGGATAAAAATAAGCTTGAAATTGAAGCGAAAAATTTTGAAAAATATACTGAAATTGAAAGCTTGCTTAATGAAAAAGCTTATTTATTTTATGCAAATAAATCGAAGTCTTTAAACGAAAAAAATAAAGATTTAATTGAACAAATTAAAATTTTAAAAAATAATCAAGAAGAAAAAACTAGAGAATTTGATAGAATAAATGAATCTTTATTGCCAATAGCAGAAAATATCAGAGATTTAGAAAATAAATATAAAAATCTTAACCAAAGTATTTTAGATAATGAAAAAAATATTGATAAGTACACTAATAAGATAAATCTTGATAGGCAAAAACTTCTTTATAACAAAAAAGATTTAGAAAGAAATAACAGTGATTTTAAATCTTATGATGAGAAATTTAAAAATTATGAGCTTTCACTAAAAAACCAAAAAGCTAAGCTTAAAAATACAAAAAATATAATAAGGAATTTAGAAGAAAAAAATAGAAGCTTATCTGAGAAAAAAGATGAAAGTATTGCTTTATTATCTTCAATACAAAAAGAAATTGAAAGATTAAAAAAAGAAGGCGAAGATTTAAATAAATTAATATATGACTATGATATAGATCAAAAAACAAGAACAATTCTTGAAAAACAAAGATTTGAAAATAACAAGATAATCAATGAAAAAATTCAAGAATTAAATACTGATTTGTCAAATCTTAGCAAAGATTTAAATGAATTGGAAAAAGAAAAAGAAAATCTTTCAAAAGATATTGAAGAAAAAAATACAAATCTTGAAAAGATAAAAGAAAAAATTTTAAATGAAATAAATAAAAAAGATGATTTAGAAAAGTCAATCAATCAAAACAAACTTTCTTGTAAAGAAGAAATATCAAATTATAAGATACAAAAGTCTTTGATGGAAAGAAATGAAGGGTATTTTTATTCTGTTTCAGATTTTTTGAAAAAAACCAAAAATACAGAGATTGAAAAATTATATATAAATACCCTAGCAAATCTTATAACTGTAAAATCAGGTTATGAAGAGATAATTGAAAATCTTATAGGTCAAGGTCTTCAAAATATTGTAACATGGTCAAAAAAAGATACTAGGGAGATAATTAATTTTGTAAATAAAAATAAGCTTGGCAGAATTACATTTTTACCTTTGGATTCAATAAAACAAAATAAAAAAGCTAGAGTTGAAGAAAAAGAAGTTATAGCAATGGCTTATGATTTGGTTAGTTTTGATTCGAAACTTGAAAATATTATTAATCATTTTCTTTCAAATACTGTTGTTGTAAAAAATATAGACGATGCCGTAAGCTTATCAAATAAAATTAAGGGATATAGGATAATTTCTTTAAATCTTGATTTAATTAATACTTGGGGTTCAATGGTTGCCGGAGTTAATAAGGCTAGAAAATCAAATATTAATATCCTAAATAGAAATAAAAAAATAAATGAAATTAAGTCTAGGATAAATAAATTAAGAAATGAAAGAAATGACTTATTAGAAAATTATAATTCTTTAAATATAAAATTAGAAGAAAATCAAAGATTAAGGCAAACAAAAGAAGATGAATTAGTAAAAGCTAATGAAAATTTAATAGATATAAGGTCTATTTTTGACAAAAAAAATTATCAAAAGCAAAGTCTAATTCAAAGAATTGACGAGTTAAAAGAATCTTTGAATGAATCAAAAGAAGAAGAAAATTTCAAAGATATAGAAAAAATCAAATTAAAACTTTCAAATGTAAAAAAAGAAGATGAGATTTTAAAGGAAAAATCTATTGAAAATAGCAAACTAATAAATGATTTATCCAACGAAATATTTAAAAACAAAAATAGTATTGAAATAAATACAAGAGATTTAAATATTTTAGAAAATAGGATAAGTGAAGATGAAAATAGTCTTTTGAATTTGAAACAAAATATAGAATTCAATCAAAAAATGAAAAAATCCTTAGAAGAAAGTTTGATAAATTTAGAAAAAGAAATAAGTGCTTGTGAAAATAAAGTTGTAGACACAAAAGAAAGAGTAAAAGAAGACGAGAAAAATAAAATAAAGATTTCTATGGAAATTGATGAGAAGAAAAACTCTAATCATAAGTTATTATCTCTATCTAAAAATATAGAAAATGAATTAAATGAATATTCTATGAAAATAGTAAAGTTTAATTACAAACTTGAAGCTATAAGCAAGGATTTAAAAAATTTAGAAGATGAAATTAGACCATTTATTTCAAAATCTCTAGAAGATTTAAAAGAAAATAATTACGCAAATTCTTCAAAGCAAATTAAAAAGGAAGAATTATTTAATCTTCAAAAAAAATTGACGCAAGTCGGATTTTTTGATGAAAATTCCAAAGAAGATTTTGAAAAAGCCTACAAAGAATTTGAATTTTTAGATAAGCAAAAAATAGACCTTGAAAAGTCCAAAAAAGATATTGAAAAAATGATAAAAAAACTTGAAGAAGATATGAAAGATGAATTTATCAAAAATTTCAATATAATTGATGAAAAATTCCAAAGGATATTTAAGGAATTGTTTATGGGAGGAAAGGCAAAGCTAAGCCTTGATTCAAATGATTTATTAGATGCGGGAATTGATATATCCGCTTGCCCTCCAGGAAAAAGTACAAAAAATATAAGCTTATTATCTGGTGGGGAAAAATCACTAACGGCTGTGGCTTTATTATTTGCAATATTTGAAACAAATCCTGCTCCATTTTCTTTATTAGATGAGATTGATGCGGCTATGGACGAATCAAATATAAAAAGATATATAGATTATTTAAAATCTTTATCTGACAAAACACAATTTATAATGATAACTCACAGACAAACTACCATGCAATTGGCAGAAAAAATTCATGGAGTCACAATTGGCGATGGTGGAATTTCAAAAATTTATTCGATAGACTTTGATGATGAAAAATAGAAGGAGAAAAAATGGCAATTAGAAATATAAGACAAGTTGGGGATCCTATTTTAAGAAAAACTTCAAAAGAAGTAAAAGAAGTTAATGATAGAATTAAAATTTTATTAGATGATATGGCAGAAACAATGTATAAGGCTGATGGAGTTGGACTTGCAGCACCACAAGTAGGACTTTTAAAAAGAGTTATAGTTGTGGATGTTAGAGATGAAGATGGTTTGATTAAACTTGTAAATCCCGAAATTATTGAAAAAGATGGAGAACAAGTTGGAGTTGAAGGTTGCCTTTCAGTTCCAAATTTTAATGCAAATGTAAAAAGACCTGCCCATGTTGTTGTAAAATATTTAGACGAAAATGGAGATGAGAAAAAAATAGAGGCTGAAGGCCTAAAAGCTGTAGCTCTTTGCCATGAAATTGATCATTTAAATGGGATTTTATTTATAGATAATTATGAAGAGGAAGTTAAATTTGACGAATAAAATAAATATATGTTTTATGGGAAGTCCAAAGTTTTCACTAGAAACTTTGGATATTCTTAATAAAAATGAAAATATAAACCTAATTTTAGTTGTAAGTGGAAAAGATAAAAAAAGAAATAGAAATAAATTTAAGCCAACAGTAGTTAAGCAGTATGCTTTGGATAATAATATTGAAGTTGTTACTCCAGATAGTGTAAACACAGATGAATTTATAAATTTATTAAAAGAAAAAAATATTGATTATATAGTAGTAGTTGCTTTTGGTCAGTTGATAAAAGAAAAATTATTAGAAGAATATAAAAATAAAATAATCAACTTGCATCCATCATCTCTACCAAAATACAGAGGCTCTAGTCCAGTACAATTTAGCCTATTAAATGGTGACAAAAAAACTCATGCATCAGCTATGCTTATAGAAAAAGGAATGGATTCTGGAGATATTTTAAATCAAAAAGAAGTTGAAATAAAGGCTGAAGATGATTTTACATCTTTAAGTGAAAAACTATCAAAAATTGGAAGTGAAGTTATACTTGAGTTTGTATTAAATTATGATGAGTTTATGAAAAACAGAACAAAGCAAGATAATGAGAAGGCAACTTTTACAAAAAAAATTACAAAAGAAATGGGAAAGATTGATTTTAATCAATCAAAAGAAGAAATAATAAATAAAATTAGAGCTTTTGTAGAATTTCCAAAAGCATATTTTTCATATAAAAATGAAAATGTAAAAATTTTAAAAGCAAGCCCAGTTGAGATTAAAAATCCAAAAATATCTTTTGTATATAAGGCTAACAAAAATGACAAAATTATTATTGGCTGTAAAAATGGCGGGATAAGAATTGAAAAAATTCAATTTCCAGGCAAAAAAGCTATGGATACAAAGTCATTTTTACTTGGAAATGATTTTGAAGAAGGAATTTATTTAGGATAATATGGAAGATTTTAAATTAATATTAGATGGACTTTATAGAATTTCCTACAAAAATGAAAAATCTACAGATATTATTAGTGAAATAGCAAAAAAAGTAGAAGACATTTCCTATATAACAAAAAACATATATGGAGTTTTGGAAAATAAGTTATATCTTGAGTACATTTTGGCAAAATTGTCAAAAATAAAAGTGAAAAAATTAGACAAAAAGGTAAAACTCATTTTGTTAATTGGAATTTATAATATTCATTTTTTAGATAGAAAAAATTATGCAATAGTAAATGAATTAGTAAATCTTACCAAAAAAGTATCTTTTAAATCAAAATCTTTTGTAAATGCTATTTTAAGATCTTATATAAGAGATGAAAAAAATTTATCAAAAATAAATATAGAAAATGATGAAGAATTTAATTCGATAAAATATTCCATGCCTTTGTGGATTATAAAATATTTAAATGATTCATACGGGAAAGATTATACTCAAAAATTTTTAGAATCTTTGAATAAGGAAAGAAAATTATCTATAAGGATAAATAATACAAAAATCACAAGAGAAAAATTAAAAAATCTTTTGGAAGATAAGGGATATATTGTAGAAGACTCTTTGATTTCGACTTTAAGCCTTGTAATTAAAAATCCTAAGTCTTTAGCAAGCACAGAAGAATTTAAAAAAGGATTTTTTACAATCCAATCAGAAGCTTCTATAAAAGTTTGTGAGATTCTTAATCCTAAAAAAAATTCAAATATTTTAGATATATGTGCAGCTCCAGGAACAAAGACATCTTTATTAGCTGAGCTTTGCGAAAATTCATCAAAAATAATTGCGAATGATATTTCTTTTAATAAATTATCAAAAATAAATGAAAATATTAAAAGGTTGGGACTAAAAAATATAGAAATTACAAATTTTGATGCTAGTATTTTAAAGGAAGAATACAAAGAAAAATTTGATTATATTTTATGCGATTTGCCATGTTCTGGTCTTGGGGTTATGGATAGAAAACCAGAGATAAGATATAATAGGACTATGGAAGATGTTATTAGTCTTTCAAAACTTCAAAAAAATATTTTGGATAAGGCTTTTTTATATTTAAAAACAGGTGGGATTTTGGTATTTTCTACTTGTACAATTGGAAATATTGAAAATAAAGATAATTTCAATTATTTATCCAAGAAAAAAAGGCTTAAAAATATAAAAATTAACGGAAAAGATTACTTGGAATTTAATAGTTTTAAAGATGAAACTGATGGATTTTTCTTAACAAAATTTGAAAAGATATGATTATGAAACAAACAATAAATGACAAAACTATCAAAGAATTAGAAGAAATTTTTTTAAATTTAGGATTTCAAAAATTTAGGGCAAAACAAGTTTTTAGGCAAATTCATGTAAATAAAATAAATGATTTTTCTAAAATGACTGATTTGTCAAAAGATATGAGGAAAAAATTAGATCAAATTTTCTATTTTCCAAAGATTAAAGTTTTAAAAGAATTTAAATCTAACTTGGATAAAACAAAAAAATATTTATTTGAACTTGATGATGGAAACATTATTGAAGCTGTTTTTATGGAATACAATAATAGAAATACAATTTGTATTTCGTCACAAGTAGGATGCAAAATGGGATGCAAATTTTGTGCATCTACCAAAAATGGTCTTGAAAGATCTTTATTAGCATCTGAAATAATAGAAGAAATTTATCTTTTAGAAAGAGAAAATTCAGATATTAATAATATTGTTGTCATGGGAATAGGAGAGCCTCTAGACAATTTTTCAAATATAGAAAAATTTATTAAAATAATTACAGATGACAATGGAAGAAATTTATCTCACAGAGCAATAACAATTTCTACTGTAGGACTTGTTGATAAAATTTATAAGCTTGCAGATTTGGGATATGATATTAATTTGGCTGTTTCCCTACATTATGCTTTTGATAAAAAAAGAATGGAATATATGCCAAGTGCAAAAAAATATAAAATAAAAGATATTGTTAAAGCTTGTGATTATTATTTTGAAAAAACAAAAAGAAGAATTTCTTATGAATATGTTGTCATAGATGGGGTAAATAATTTAAAAGAAGACATTGATAAATTGGAGAAACTTTTTAAAGGTAAAAATATTCATATAAATCTTATTCCTTTAAATCCAATAGAAGAATTTAAATATTCAAAAACTAAGTCTAATGTAATGGATCAATTTCAAAAAAAATTATCAACTAGGGGTTTAAATGCAACTATAAGAAGATCAATGGGCTCAGATATTGATGCATCATGTGGACAACTTAGAAATAACTATGCGAGGTAGAAATGAAATTTAGTACTATTTCAAATATCGGCAAAGTAAGAAGCGAAAATCAGGATTATTATGGAAATCTTGATTTGGGAAATTATAGTTTTTTTATTGTAGCCGATGGTATGGGTGGATATAATGGAGGAGAAATTGCTTCAAAACTTGCAGCAAAATATTATTTAGAATATATAAAAAATTCTAATATTAAAGATTTTTCTTCTATTATTGACTTGCAAGAAGAAGCTTTACAAAGTGCAAATGATAAAATTTTTTCTTTATCAAAATCATACGAAGAATATGCAAATATGGGAACAACTGTAGTTTGTGTTTGCATAGATTATGAAAAAAAATCTTATCATATAACACACATTGGAGATTCTCGATGCTACATATATTCAGATAAAAAATTACAACTTATAACTAGAGATCATTCTTTGGTAAATGATCTTATAGATTCAGGCTCTCTTACAGAAGATGAAGCAGAAAATTTTGCAAATAAGTCTACTATAACAAGAGCAGTTGGAGTAGGAAGTAAAATCAGACCAGATTCTAGGTCTTTGGATATGAAAGATAGTGATATAATGCTTATGGTTACTGACGGTTTGACAAATGAAGTTAGTGATGTAGAAATAGAAGCTATTATTGCCAATAATTCTACAGCTGATAAAATTTCATCAAGCCTAGTTGATTTGGCGATAAAAAATGGTGGACATGATAATATCACTGTAACTACAATTTTGATTTGAGGTAAGTATGGACAATATTATTTTAGGTAATAGGTATAAATTGCAAGATCTTATTGGTGTAGGAGGAATGGCAAAAGTTTATAAGGCGACTGATAGACTTCTACAAAGAGATGTAGCAATAAAAATTTTAAAAGATCAATATGCTGAAGATGAAGAATTTGTAAAGAAATTTTCTAATGAAGCTTTATCAGCAGCAAGACTTACACATGTAAATATTGTAAGTGTTTATGATATAGGCGAAGATTTAATTGAAGGCAAAAAAATTCATTATATAGTAATGGAATACGTTGATGGAGAAACGCTAAAAGATAAAATTGATAGGGAAAAAAATCTATCTAATCATGATATAGTAGATTATTCAATTCAAATTGCCCAAGCACTTAATCAAGCTCATTCATCAAATATTATTCACAGAGATATAAAACCACAAAATATTTTGATGGATAAATATGACTTATTAAAAGTTACAGATTTTGGGATAGCTAGAGTTTCTACAAATGCAACTATCACTTACACATCATCAATTTTGGGTACAGTTCATTATATTTCTCCAGAACAAGCCAAGGGCAAATTTGTTGATGAAAAATCAGATTTATATTCTCTTGGAGTTGTTATGTATGAAATGGCAACTGGTAAAGTACCATTTGATGCGGATAATTCAGTTGGAATTGCAGTTATGCATATCCAAGATGAACCAGAAAGCCCAATCAAATTAAATGAAAATTTATCTCCAAGATTAAATGACATAATAATGAAACTTCTTCAAAAAGATCCACAAGAAAGATTTAAAAGTGCTAAAGAATTAATTAGGGCATTAGAAGATAATTCTTATGATATAGGATATTTCAAAAAAGAAGATACAGCAAAAATTCAAAAACCAAAAGATGAAATACAAGAAACATCTTTTATTCCTGTAGTTGAAAATAAAAAGAAAAAACAAAAACCTAAAAAAGAAGAAAATGAAGCTGTATATGTAACACCTACTGATGGTTCGGATAAAAAATCTGAAAAAAAATCAAATAAAAGAAAGATTTTGCCATTTGTTTTGATGCTATTGGCAGTTATTGTGGCTGGATATTTTTATGCAAAATCAAAAGATTCAGACATGGTACAAGTGCCTACAGTTATAAATTTAAGTGAAGAAGAAGCTGTAGAAATTTTGGAAGAAAAAAATCTAAAGGCAAATGTATCTCGCTATGCAAATAGTTCTAATTACGAAAAAGGCAAGGTAATGGAACAAGATCCTAGTCCAAAAACAAAAGTTAAGAAAAACACAACTATAAATCTTGTTATAAGCCAAGGAAAAGAAGTTAAAGTTCCAAATCTTTCTGGATTAACTTTAGATCAAGCTGAAGAAAAATTAAAAGAACATGATCTAGAATTAGGAAAAACAAAAACAGAATATAGCGATAAGGTTGAAAAAGATAAAATTATTGAGCAAGATCCTGAAAAAAATGAAAAAGTTCAAGCAGGTAGTGAAGTTGATGTTACAATAAGTTTGGGAAAAGAAGAACCTGAAGTTAAAAATGTAAAAGTTCCTTATTTTATAGGCTCATACGAAAAAGACGCAATCAATGTTGCAAAAGATGCAAATCTTACAGTAGAAAATATTTCTTATGAATATTCGGACGATTATAAAAAAGGAATTGTAATTGAACAATCTATTTCTGCTGGCACTCAAGTTGCTGAAGGCTCTAAAATTGATTTTGTTGTGTCAAATGGAAAAGATCCAAATAAAGATGACAGCAATGAAGAAAATCAAAATAAGCAAAAGCAAGTAAATGTAAAATTTACAATAAAAGGACCTCAAGATAAAGATAGTTTTAATGTAAAAGTTTATAAAATATCTGATAGTAACCAAAGAACAGATCTTTTATATAACGAAAATCATAGTTCATCAGAGCTTGATTCTAGTGGAAATATTAATTTAGATTTTAAATCTGTTGTAGGTACTAAAGTTGAGATTTTAGTAGATGATAAGTCTCAAGGAGTTTATGAAGTAAACAGATGATTGGTAAAATAATAAAATCACAAAAAGAAATATATTATGTTCTAACTGAACTTGATACTTTTATGTGCAAGGCTAGGGGAGTTTTTAGAAAAAAAAATATAAAACCTCTGGTTGGAGATAATGTAGAATTTGATGTTACAGAAAATTCTAAAGGCTATATTACAAAAATTTTAGATAGAAAAAATGAAATTAAAAGACCAAACATAGCAAATATTGACCAAATTTTATATTTTATTACTATAAAAAATCCTAGCCTTAATCTTTTTAATATTGATAAGTACCTAGCTATGTGTGAACATATAAATATTGATGTAGTAATAATAGTTTCCAAAAAAGATTTGGCAGATGAAAAAGATTTAGAATTTATAAAAATGTATGAAAAAATAGGTTATAAATTGGTTTTTATTGACAATTATAATGATTTTCCTAAAAATGAAATTTTAAAAATTTTGGATGGAAAAACTTCTGCTGTTTCTGGATCATCTGGTGTCGGCAAATCTACTTTTTTAAATAATCTTGTAGAAGATGATATAGAAATCGGCACGATTTCAGAAAAATCTAAGAGAGGAAAAAATACAACTAGACATATTGAAATTTTTAATTTAGGAAAAAATACAAATATTTTTGATACACCTGGCTTTGATAGTTTTGATATTGATTTTATTGATGATGAAAAAGATTTAAAATATTGTTTTAAAGAATTTGATAATAATTCTTGTAAATTTAATAATTGTAATCATATCAATGAACCAAAGTGTAAAGTAAAAGATGATCTTTTAAAAGGATTTGTTGAAAAAACTAGGTATGAAAATTATTTGTTGTTGTTTGAAGAAATAAAAAAAAGGAGACAAACATGGTAGAGATAGCCCCATCACTTTTATCAGCAAATTTTTCTAATTTGCAAAAAGATTTAGACGAATTGAAAAAATCTAATATTAAATATCTTCATATTGATGTAATGGATGGGAAATTTGTTCCAAATATTTCTTTTGGCTTTCCTATAATAAAAGCTATTAGAAAAGATAATGATTTTGTTTTTGATACTCACTTGATGATTGAAGAGCCTATAAGATATATTGAAAATTTTAAAAAATGTGGATCTGATATAGTTACAATTCATTATGAAGCTTGCTCTAATTTGGATGAAACTATTGAAAAAATTAAATCTTTTGGTATGAAAGTTGGTCTTAGTTTTAAACCAAAAACTGATATAAATAAAATCATTCCATATTTAGAAAAAATTGATTTGTGTCTTATTATGAGCGTTGAGCCAGGTTTTGGCGGCCAATCTTTTATGGAAGATTCTTTAGAAAAAATCAAAAAACTCAGAGCACTTATCGATGAAAAAAATCTATCTTGTCTTATTGAAGTCGATGGAGGAATTAAAGATTTTAATTTGAAAAAAGTAATTGATGCAGGTGTTGATTTGGTTGTAAGTGGTTCTGATATTTTTTCTAATAATGAAAATTCAATTTCTAGACAAGTTGAAAAATATAAAAAAATAATAAATGAATAAAAAAATAAAAAATCTCTTTTGAAATTATTATTCTATAATTTCGAAAGAGATTTTTTTAATGAAAAAATAGTGCTTATAGCACTATAAAATTCTTATTAAGCTTTTTCTACTTTTCCGCTTTTTATACATTTAGTACAAACGTTGATTGTTTTTACGCTTCCATTAACTTTAGCTCTTAATTTATGAACGTTTGGTTTAAAGTTTCTATTTAGTCTTCTATGTGAGAAAGTAACTTTGTTACCAAATTTTGTACCTTTTCCACAGATATCACATTCTCTTGCCATACTTTACACCTCCAATGTCTTAGAAATATCTTAGTTATTATATCAAATTTATATTAAATTTTCAAATATAATCGCTACTTGCTATTATATAGAAAAACAGACAAAAAATCAAATAAGAGTATAATAAAAATAGATTTTAGTAAGTAGTTAGACAAGGAGGCTTTATGGATTATAAGTCATTGTATGAAAATAAAGATTTTGGAATTATTAAATTTGATGAACAATTAAAAAATTATACAAATTTTGGCATTGGTGGCAAAGCAGATGTCTTGGTGGAAGTAAAAGAAGAATACCAACTTGTAGATTTGATTAAATTTAATCAAAAAAATAATATAGAAACAACAATCATTGGAAATGGGACAAATATTTTGGTTACTGATAAAGGAATTAGAGGTTGTGTTATAATTATTTCTAAAAATTATGACAGAATTTCTCTTGATGGAAATTTATTAAGAGTAAGTGCGGGATGTCTTTTATCTAAAGCTAGCAAATTTTCTTTTGAAAATTCTTTAACTGGCATGGAAGAAGTCTCTGGAATTCCTGGAAGCCTTGGTGGAGCTGTTGCTATGAATGCAGGAGCTTATGGCGTTGAGATGAAAAATATAATTAAAAGTGTAAGATTGGTTTCTAAAACTGGGGAAATTTTAGAAGTTTCTAATGAGGATATGGATTTTTCTTATAGACATTCTAAGGTTTTTGATGATGATTTGGTTGTTTCTGAGGCGATTTTTGAATTAAAAAAAGATGATAAAGAAAAAATCTATAAAAAATATGAGGATTTTACAAATAGAAGGGTTACAAAACAACCTCTTGACAAAAAATCTGCAGGTTCTACTTTCAAAAGACCAGTTGGCTCTTTCGCATCAAAATTAATTGATGAATGTGGTTTAAGGGGCTATAGAAAAGGCGATTGTCAAGTTAGCGAAAAACATTGTGGATTTTTAATTAATAATGGCAATGCAAGTTATGAGGAAATGATTAATTTTATTGAGGAAGTTGCAAGTATTGTTTTTGAAAAAACTGGTTTTAAACTTGAAAGGGAAGTTAAAGTCATAGGAGAAAAATAGTGAAGGTAAAAATAATAACAGGACTTAGTGGCTCTGGAAAATCAACAGCTCTTAGAATTTTTGAAGATCTTGATTATTATGCTATGGATAATGTTCCTGCAACACTTTTGGAAAGTTTTATAAAATTAAATAAACAGCAGGAAAAACCAATAGACAAGCTTGCTTGTGTTGTTGATTTTAGGTCTATAAAAGTTGATAAAAATTTGGTAGAAAATCTGGAAAATATCAAAAAAATAAACGAAGATACTAAAATAATTTATCTTACAAGTCAAGATGAAACAATTTTAAAAAGATATAATGAATTAAGACGTCCTCATCCTTTGGGTTCTTTTGGAGATGTAAAAGATGGACTTATAAAGGAAAAAAGAGAATTGAAAAAAATTAAGGAAATGGCAGATATTATAATTGATACAAGCTCTTATAATAACAAGGATTTAAAAAAAGTTCTTCTTAATTTTTCTAAAAATAAAGAAAATTTCATTATAAATTTATTTTCTTTTGGATATAAAAATGGTCTAAGCCTTGATGTTGATGTAGTATTTGATTTGAGATTTTTACCAAATCCTTTTTATATAAAAGATTTAAAGCACCTAAATGGAACTGATGAAAAACTACAAGAATATCTTGATGGCTTTGAAGTTGCAAATGACTTTAAAAATTTGGTGTATGATAATTTGTTAAAGCTTATTCCCTATTTTATTAAGGAGGGCAAAAACTCAATTTCTATTGGATTTGGTTGCACAGGTGGTCAACACAGGTCAGTTTATATGTGTGAGAAAATTTATGAAAAACTCAAGGATAGCGATTATATAGTTGTGAGGAAACACAGGGATAGGGAAAAATGGAAAAAATAAAATATTTAAAAATTTTACCATTTGAAAATATAAAAAATGCTAGAAACTTGGGAGGCTATCCAACCATTAATGGGGAAATTACTTCTTGGAAATCTTTTATTAGAAGTGCAAATCTTGATTCTTGCACAAAAAAAGATTTAGATTTATTGAAAGATTTAAATGTATCAACAATAATTGATTTAAGACGTGATGACGAAATCAAATATCATTATGAAAAAATCAAAATTTTAAAAGAAAAATTTTCTCATTACAATGTATCGCTTTCTCCAAGGCCAATGCGCCAGGAAGAAATCCAAAGATTAATTGAAAAAAAAGATACAATAGGAAAATCTTATATTACATTAATTGATAATTTTCCTGCTATAAAAAAGATTTTTGAAATAATGGCAAATGCTGATGGAAGTGTACTTTTTCATTGCCAAGAAGGTAAAGATAGAACTGGAATTATTTCTATGATTTTATTTGGACTTGTAGGAGTTTTTAGGACAGATATTATGGCTGACTATGAAATTTCTTCTGCTAATTTGGGTTATGTAGACATGTATGGGCAAAATGAAAACGAAGCAGTTTTTAGGATAACTTCTCCATACAATATAAAAGAAGCCATGGAATATATACAAAGAAAATATGAAACTTATGATGCATACTTAGAATATGCAGGTGTTGAAAAGAAAATTATAGAAAAAATTAAAGAAAAAATGATTGAATAGAGAGTGATTATATGTCTTTTTCAAAAAGATGTAAAAAAGAAATATTAAAAAAAGAGCCTGATTATAAAGAGATTGATATGGAATTATTAGCCTACTTTTATTTTCAAGGCTCTATTAGGATTGTGAATAATTCTTACCAAATTTTATTTAAGGCAAGCGAGAACATAGAAGCAAGATATATTTACAAGATTATAAAAGAAAAATATAACTATTCTCCAGCTATGGAAATCCAAAATAAAAGAAAATTTTCAAAAGATAGGTCTTTTGTTGTTTTGGTAGAAGATAGTGAAGTGGCAGATAAAATTTTAGCACTTGCAGATTCTTATAGCTTATATGAATTTGAAAAATTTTTTGAAAATATCAAAAGTAGAAATGAAAAAAAGATTATTTTAAAATTGGCATTTTTGCTTAAAGGTTCTATTAATGATCCCTATAGGGGCTATAATCTTGAAATTAATGTTCAACAAAAAGAAGAAGCACTTTTGATAGGAAAAATCATGGAAGAATTTTCTATAAATCCAAAATTAAATTTGAGAAATGATTCTTATTGTGTTTACATAAAAGATTCTGATAAAATTTCAGATTTTTTGGCTTTAATTGGAGCAAATAAATCACTTTTTGATTTAGAAAATGTAAGGGCAATGAAGTCTATTAGAAATGACATAAATAGGCAAACAAATTTCGACAAGGCAAATATTGATAGGACTGTAAAAGCAGCTTTTAGGCAAGTAGATGCAATAAATAAATTGAAAGAAAAAAATATTTTAGAAAATCAAGCAGAAGATTTGCAAAAAATTGCCGAATTAAGGCTTGCCTATCCTTATATTTCTCTTGAAGAATTGGGCAAAATGATGACGCCAGCCCTTTCAAAAGCTAAGGTAAATTATAGGCTGCAAAAACTTATAAAACTTGCAGAAAGTGAGGAATAATGACAAATAATTTTACCCACCTCCACCTTCATACAGAATATTCACTTTTAGATGGTTTTACAAAAATTGATAAATTGATGGAAAAGCTAAAAGAATTTGGGATGGATTCTTGTGCAATAACAGACCATGGAAATATGTATGGGGTAATTGAATTTTATAAAAAATGCCAAGCAAATAATATCAAACCAATAATTGGTTGTGAAGTTTATATTTGTGAAAATGATTATAAAATAAAAACTCCCCAAAATAAAAGATATTACCATCTTATCCTTTTGGCAAAAAATAATAATGGCTATAAAAATCTTTTAAAAATCGTATCAAAAGCCTACACACAAGGATATTATTATAAGCCAAGAATAGATTTTGAAGTTTTAAAAGAATACAAAGAAGACTTGATAGGTCTTTCAGCTTGCTTAAATGGAGAAATTAATCAAAGAATTTTAGAAAATGATATAAAAAAAGCATATTCTACAGCAAAAAAATATCTTAATTTATTTGGCAAAGAAAATTTTTATTTGGAAGTACAATATCATGGTTTAAAAGAACAAAAAAAAGTTAATGAAGTATTACTTCAAATTCACAAGGATTTGGATATAGAACTGGTATGCACAAATGATGTTCATTATGTTGAAAAAAATGATGCCTTTTATCAAGATGTTTTATCATGTATCCAAACAGGTTCTTTATTAGAAGATGAGAATAGGATGAAAATGCCTGTTGATGAATTTTATCTAAAAGATTCTCAAATGATGGAAGAAATTTTTAAAGAATTTCCAAGAGCTTTTGAAAATACACAAAAAATTTCTGCTATGTGCAATGTCAATCTAGAATTTCATAATCCTCATCTACCATATTTTACAAAACTTCCAAAAGATACAACAAATCTTGAATATCTAAAAATTCTAGTCAAAGAAGGTCTTATAAAAAAATACAAAAATTTAGATGAAAAAATTATAAAAAGAGCAAAAAAAGAAATCGACGTAATAAATAACATGGGTTATGTAGATTATTTTTTGATTGTTTGGGATTTTGTAAAATATGCCAAAGATAATAATATTGCGGTAGGACCTGGTAGGGGATCAGCAGCAGGTTCAATTGTATCTTATGCTCTCGATATTACACAAATTGATCCCCTAAAGTATGATTTGCTTTTTGAAAGATTTTTAAATCCAGAAAGAGTTTCAATGCCTGATATTGATATAGATTTTTGCTATGAAAATAGGGATAAGGTAGTTGAATATGTATATGAACTTTACGGACGAGATCATGTTTCACAAATAGTAACTTTTGGTAGGATGCAGGCAAGAAATGCCATAAGAGATGTGGGAAGGGTTATGAATATTTCCTACAATAAGGTTGATAAAATAGCAAAATTAATTCCTCAAGCAATAGGAATGACAATTGATAAGGCTCTTGATTCTACTGAAAAGTTAGCTTACGAATATCAAAATGATGTTGAAACAAAAAGAATGATAGATACTGCAAGAAATATCGAAGCCTTACCAAGGCATACATCAATCCATGCAGCAGGAGTTGTTATAAGCAAGGAAATTTTAACAGATATTGTTCCCCTTGCTTTATCAAACGATCAGATAGTTACCCAATTTAATATGACAGAAATTGAAGAATTGGGTTTGTTGAAGATGGATTTTTTGGGACTTAGAAATCTTACAGTAATTCAAGATACAATAAAGGATATAAAGAAAAATAAAAATATAGATATTGATCTTGGAACAATTGATGAAAATGATCCGAAAGTTATAAGTCAATTTACCAAGGCTGAAACAGTTGGAATTTTTCAATTTGAATCAGCTGGTATGAGAAATTTTCTTAAAAATTTAAAACCAACAAGATTTGATGATTTGGTTGCAGCAAATTCACTTTTTAGACCAGGACCAATGGATCAAATTCCAAATTATATAAAAAACAAAATAAATCCAGAAAATATATCCTACATAGATGAAGCCCTAAAACCAATTCTTGAAGTAACTTATGGCATAATTGTATACCAAGAGCAAGTTATGCAAATTGTACAAAAACTTGCTGGATTTTCACTTGGGGAAGCTGACAATCTAAGACGAGCAATGAGCAAAAAGAAAATGAGCGTAATGGAAGCAAATAGGGAAATATTTGTGCACGGAAAGAAAAATCAAAGTGGAGAATATGAAGTAAAAGGTTGTGTAAATAATGGTATTTCAGAAATTAATGCCAATAAGATATACGATGAAATGATTTCTTTTGCAAAATACGCCTTTAATAAATCTCACTCAGCGGCTTATTCCTTGGTAGCTATCCAAACTGCATTTTTGAAATATTATTTTAAAGAAGAATACATGGCAAATCTATTGACTTCCATTATGGGCAACTCTTCTAAAGTTTATTTATATATTTCAGAGGCAAAAAGGCTTGGAATAAAAATTGTTCCACCAAATATAAATAAATCAAAAAGAAGATTTGTAGCAAGCGAAAATGAAATAGTATTTGGTCTTTCAGCTATAAAAAATGTTGGAGAAAATTTAATTGATTTGATTGTTAATTTAAGAAAAGAGAAAATTTTTAAAAGCTTTAAAGATTTTCTAGAAAGAATTGAGGCAAATGATCCAACAGTTTTAAATAAAAAAGCTTTGGAATCTCTAATAAAAGCAGGAGTATTTGACTGCCTAGGATACAAAAGATCAGAGCTTATGGCAGTCCACGAAACAGCTCTTCAATCAATTCATGATAATGAGAAAGTGAATTTAAAAGGTCAAATGAATTTACTTGATTTTGACCAAAACAAAGAAGAAATAATTGATGATATAAAATTTCCACCAGTTAATGAATATAAAAACAAGCAAAAATTAAAATTAGAAAAGGAAGTTTTAGGTTTTTATATTTCAGATCATCCTTTAAATTCTTTAGGAAATAATTTGAAAAATTATGTAAATTTTACAACGGAAATTTTAAGTGAGCTAAGGCCAGTAGATTTAGATAAATTTGACAATAAAAGTGTAACAATGGCAGGAATTATTACAAATAAATCTGAAACCATGACAAAAAAAAGTACTTTAATGGCATTTTGTTCTTTGGAAGATATGTCTGGATCAATAGAAATGATAATTTTTCCAAATATTTATAAAGATGTAAAAAATATAATTGAAAATGATACACTTGTGATGGTTAGTGGAAATCTACAATCTAGTGATGATGAATTGAAATTGATTGTATCAAATATAAAAGAAATTGATGAAAATTCTTTTAAAAATTTGTATATAAAAATGGAATATGTAAGGTATAATAAAATACGAAAAGATCTAATGAGTAACCATGGTAGCACACCAGTGATAATTTATTTTTCTGACAAAAAAAAGACAGTCAAACTTGATAAAAGCTTGTGGATTGACCAAAATTCAGATATAATAAATTATCTGAAGTTGAAACTTGGGAAGGATAATGTTAAATTAATTTAAAGGAGAAACAATGAAAACAATAGGTATACTTACTAGTGGTGGCGATGCACCGGGAATGAATTCAGCGATTAGAGCTGCAGTAAGAACAGCCCTAAACAACGGAATGAGAGTAAAAGGAATAAGAAATGGATATGACGGGTTGATGAAAGGAGATATTTATGAAATGAATGTTTCATCAGTTGCCGATATTATCCATAAAGGTGGTACAATTCTTGGAACTGCAAGATCAACTGAGTTTAAAAATGCAGAAGGTCAAAAAAGAGGAGCTCAAATTCTTAAAGATTATGGAATCGAAGGACTAATCGTAATTGGTGGAGATGGTTCTTTTAAAGGAGCAAAGGCTCTTAGTGATTTGGGAATAAAAACCATAGGAATTCCAGGAACAATTGATAATGATATGGGCTATACAGATTTTACAATAGGATTTTTTACTGCAATTGAAACAGTAACTGATGCTATTGGGAAATTAAGAGATACTTCATCATCTCACGGAAGAGCAGTTGTAATAGAAGTTATGGGACGTAATTGTGGAGATTTAGCTTTATTTTCAGGACTTGCAGGTGGAGCAGAATCAATCATAGTTCCAGAACACAAATTCTCAATTGATGAAATAGTTGAAAAAGTAAATCATGGAAGAAAAAGAGGAAAATTACACCATCTTATAGTTCTTGCCGAAGGAGTTGGCAATCCATATACTGTTGCAAAAGAAGTTGAAGAAAGAAGTGGAGTTGAAACAAAAGTTACAGTTCTAGGCCACGTTCAAAGAGGAGGCTCTCCATCTTCAGCTGATAGATTATTAGGTTCTATTATGGGGGCAACAGCAGCAGAATTATTAAACGAGGAAAAAACAAATATAGCTTTGGGTTATACAAATGGAAAAATAAATCAAGTTAGCATAGATGAAGCAGTATCAATGAATTCTGATTTTAATGAAGATCTTTATAAACTTGCTAACAAATTATCTAAATAGGAATAAGTGGAGGATAAGTTATGAAACCAGATATATTAAAGAAAACCAAAATTGTATGTACAATAGGACCAGCTTCACAATCTCCAGAAGTTTTGGAGCAATTGATTAAAAATGGAATGAATGTTGCAAGATTAAATTTCTCACATGGATCTCATGAGGAACATCTTGAAAAAATTAAAACTATAAAAAGAATAAGAAGAAAATTAAATGTTCCTTTGGGACTTATGCTTGATACAAAAGGTCCAGAAATTAGAATTGGAAAATTTGAAGAAAAGGAATATTTCTTGAAACCAGATGATATTTTTACACTAACAACTAGAAATATTGTTGGAAACAAAGATATTGTATCAGTTTCATACGAAGGCTTACCACAAGATGTAGAAAAAGGCTCAATAATTTCAGTAGATGATGGTTTAATTCAACTTGAAGTAATTGAAATTAAAGATGGAACAGAAATAGTTTGTAGAGTACAAAATAATGGAGTAATTTCTAATAACAAAGGAGTAAATCTTCCAGGAAGAGTTACAAACCTACCATCAATCACACCAAAAGATGTGGATGATATTAAATTTGGAATTGAAAACGGCATTGACATGATAGCAGCATCTTTTGTTAGAAAAAAAGAAGACATTTATGATATAAGAAAAGTCCTTGAAGATCATGGCGGAGAAGATATTTTGATTATATCAAAAATAGAATCTCAAGAAGGTGTAGATAATGCTGATGAAATAATCGAAGCGAGCGATGGAATTATGGTTGCAAGAGGAGATTTGGGAGTAGAAATTAGAACAGAGCTTATACCTCTTGTGCAAAAAGAAATTATCAGAAAATGTAATAAGGCTGCAAAACCAGTAATTACAGCTACACAAATGTTAGATTCAATGCAAAGAAATCCAAGACCTACAAGAGCAGAAACAACTGACGTTGCAAATGCAATTATAGATGGAACAGATTGTGTAATGCTTTCAGGAGAAACAGCAGCAGGAAAATATCCAGTTGAAGCTGTTAAAACTATGAGAGATATTTGTATTACAACAGAATTATCAGACGATTTCGAAGAAAATATTTATCAAACAGAAATAGATAGAAAAATCACAACAACAAACGCAATTTCAAAATCAACTTGTACAATAGCAAGTCAATTGAGAGCAAAAGCTATAATTACTTGTACAGCATCAGGAAATACAGCAAAGGCAGTTTCTAAATTTAGACCAAGAACAAATATAATTGCATGTACAATAGATGAAAAAGTTGCAAGAAGATTGTCAGTGTCATGGGGAGTATATCCAATAATTGTAGATACAGCTTATGAAACAGACGAACTAATTGAAAGAGCAATAGTTGGAGCATTAAAAGAAAATTACGTACAAGAAGGAGATTTGACTGTACTTACAGCAGGAATTCCACTAGGAGTTTCAGGAACATCAAACCTAATAAAAGTTCACGTAATTGGAGATATAATTGCAAACGGAACAGGCGTTGGAAACAAATCCGTTTCAGCAAAAGTTGTAGTTGGTTCAACAAAAGAAGAGCTTGAAGGAAAATTCGAAGACGGAGATATAATTGTTGCAAAATATACCGACAAAGATATAAACGAATTTATGGAAAGATCTTCAGGAGTTATTGCAGAAAACGGAGGACTAACAAGCCATACAGCAGTTGTAGCAATCCACTTTGGAATTCCAGCAATACTTGGAGTAAAAAACATTACAAACCTATTAGAAGACGGAGATACAATAACACTTGATCCACTTGGAGGAATAATCTACAAGGGAGAAGCAAAGGTATTATAATGGAAATAAAAAATATCAAAATAATTGATATTCTACAAGATGGTAGGGCAGTTGCAAAAACACAAAGCAAAACTGCCTTTATAGAAGGCGCAATTTACGGAGAAGTTTGCAATATAAAAGTAAATAATGAAAAAAAGAATTTCTTTGAAGCAGAAAAAACAAAAACTTTAGAGAAATCTCCCTACCTTAGAAAACCACCATGTCCATATTATTATGAATGTGGTGGTTGTTCTATTATGGATATAAATTATAAAACCCAAATAAAATTAAAGAAAAATTTAATAAAAAATGCCCTTTTAAAATCAGCAAAAATAAAAATTGATGATATAGAAATACTAGAAGGAAAAGAATTTGGATATAGAAATAAAATTAGGCTACAAATAAATAAAGATGGGAAACTTGCCTATAACAAAAAATATTCCAATGACCTTGTAGAAATAAAAGATTGCCTTTTAGCAAAAGATTTAATAAGAAAAAATCTAGAAAAAATAGAAGAAATCACAAAAGATATTACAAAAAAATATCCAAATAGCCTAGAAGAAATCACAATAAGAGCAAACGAAAAAGAAATACTATTAAATATAAAAATAAAAGACAAAGAAATTATCCCATATATAAAAAATCAATTCAAAGATTCAACTTATAACATAAACCTAATAAATAAAAAAGAAACAATAAATATTTCAGGCAAAGATTATCTCATATATAATCTATTAGGAAAAAAATTCAAAATATCTATGAACGATTTTTACCAAGTAAATGATTATGTGACAGAAAAATTATACAAAACAGCCAAAGATTTTCTAGGAGAAAATCAAAAAGTTCTAGACTTATTTTGTGGCTCAGCAACAAGCTCAATCGCCATAAACGATGATCATGTTGTAGGAATAGAAATAAACAAAAACGCCATAAAAGATGCAAAAGAAAATGCAAAAGAAAATGATCTAAAAGATTATAAATTCATAGCAAAAAATGCAAACTACATAGACGATAAATTTATAAAAAAAGAAAAAATAGACGCCATAGTTCTAGACCCACCAAGAGCAGGATTAGATAAAGAGATAATAAAAACAATAGCAAAAACAAAAATAAAAAAAATAGTCTACATATCCTGTAACCCACAAACACTAGCAAGGGATATAAAAAGATTCCAAGAAAAGGGATATAACTTAGAAAAAATCAAGGGATGTGATATGTTTTCAGAGACTATGCATATCGAGTGCGTATGTCTGCTGTCAAAAGTAGAGAATGAAAACGAATAAATATCGAGAGTAGCGTATTTATGGGCTATTTTGAGACTAGGTAAAATCTCGGGAAAGTTTGTATTTCCAATAGGGCATTGAAGACTGCGTGTGTTATTATGTTTTTACTAAAGTTATAAATTAGAGTCTGTTTTAAGTAGTTATTTTTGCCATTTAGGCTTAAATATAAATATTAATTTTAAGGAGAGTGCTTTTTGACCAAGTACAACACAATGGAGATTGTAGCGTAACCGGGAGGTTGCAGATACAGTCAAATACAACCTCCCGCAGGAATGCAGTTGAAGTTAACAACATTAAGGAGGAAATAAAGAATGAATAAAAATAACATTACAATACGTTTGGAGAAAAAAGAAGAAAACCGTGAAGTAGAAAATCTTGTAAGAGAATCATTTTGGAATGTGTACCGTCCCGGTTGTTTGGAGCATTTTGTTCTGAATCAGTTGCGAAATAATCCTGGCTTCATTGCAGAACTGGATTATGTGATGGAGCTTAATGGTAAGCTGATCGGACAGAACATTTTCATGAAAGCGGTAATAAAGGCTGATGACGGAAGGGATATTCAGATCGTGACTATGGGGCCTATCTGCATCACACCTGAGCTTAAGAGAAAGGGATATGGCAAGTTGTTGCTGGACTATTGTCTTGATAAGGCTTATAAGATGGGATTCGGTGCAGTATGCTTTGAAGGTAACGTTGACTTTTATGGAAAGAGTGGATTCACTTATGCTAGCAAATTCGGTATTCGTTATCATGGACTTCCAGAGGGTGAAGATGCATCGTTCTTTCTTTGCAAAGAGTTGATTCCGGGTTATTTAGATGGCATAACTGGAGAGTATGAAACACCTGCAGGATATTTTGTAGATGAAGCAGAAGCTGAAGAGTTTGATAAGGGTTTTCCATACAAAAAGAAACTTAAGCAACCGGGACAACTTTTCTAAACGAAAAAGATTTATGATGGCGGGGAGATAAAATCTCCCCGCCTGAAATCGGTAAATTCAAGTTTGCAAAGATGCAAACCTTGGATAACTTAGCTATGAAAAGTGGAGATTTAGATAACTTGGCAATGACACATGGTATCAATGTTATTGTCTCAAGCCGTGTGGAGAGTGTAGTATTGATGTCAAAGGTTAAAGAAAAATAACTGCAAAATTTAAGTAGTACTAAGATTTTTAGGAAATCTGTAAATTCGACATCGGGCTAATTGAAGGCTTCTCGGGAATTTATCCACGGATAGGTCAACCGATAAATCGCTAGGGTTGAGTTTCTAGATAGATATCTATGATTTGTGGCTGTGAGATAGATATTGCAGAAATTTCAAATTTGAGATGAAAAAATTATTATTAGAAAATATCAAACACATTTAAGAATTAAGAAAATATATTAAGGCAGGACTTTGTCCCTGCCTTTTTATCTTATCGTCTTTTTTTAATGGAACCTAGGAGGCCTCTTGCGATTTCACGACCAATGGTTCTCGTAATAGTGCCGAGCATGGAGTCGATGCCCTTATCGAAGTAAGTCTTTTGGCTTCGGTTGGATTTTTGTGCTCTTTCTAATTCTTTTTTTTGAGCATCAAGTTTTTTCTGTCTTTTGGCTTCTGATTTTTCTTTTTCAGCTTCCAACTTTTCTCTTTCGATTCTTTTTAAAAGAATTTCATATGCGGATTCTCTGTCAATTGCTTCCTTGTACTTTGTATAAAGTGGAGAAGAATTAACCAAGACTCTATACTCCTCATCGGTTAGTGTTGAAAAGGATGAGTGGGGTGGAAGAATCATTGCCTTGTCTGCAACTGTTGGCGCACCATTTTCATCGGCAAATGAAACCAATGCTTCTCCGGTCCTAAGATTTATGATTTCTTCTTTTATATCCATTGATTCATCCTGTCTAAATGTGTCTGCAACAGCGTTTATCGCCTTTAATTCCTTTGGAGAATAAGCTCTTAGTTGATGTACGATTCTGTTGGAAAGTTGTGATGAAACGGATTCTGGTATGTCGAGAGGATTTTGTGTGATGAAGAAAACGCCCACTCCTTTACTGCGCACGAGACGAACGACTTGGATAATCTTGTCTTGTAAAACTTTTGGCGTGTTGTTAAATAGTAAATGCGCTTCATCAAAGAAAAATACAAGCTTAGGTTTATCCAAATCTCCAAGTTCTGGGAAGTTTTCATAGATTTCTGAAAGCAAGTATAGGAGAAGCATGGAGTAGAGAAGTGGATTTGAGATCAATTTTGTAGCATTTAAAATATTTACAACACCTTTACCACTTGGATCTGTTCTAATAAAATCGCCGATATCTATCGCAGGTTCTCCAAAGAATAATTCTCCGCCAGCATCTTCAATAAACAAAAGCTTTCTAGAAATTGCAGAGAGACTTTGACTAGCCACATTTCCGTAGGTCCTACTAATCTCGTCCCTATTTTCACCGATAAAATTTATCATCTGTTTAAGATCCTTTAAATCGATTAATAGAAGACCCTCGCTGTCGGCAACTTTGAAAATAATATTTAAAACCCCAGCCTGTGTATCGTTTAGGTCTAAAATATTTGCGAGCATAAGAGGCCCCATCTCTGAAACAGTAACCCTAAGTGGAATTCCTTTTTCGCCGTAGATATCCCACATATTTACGGGATAATTTTTAAAATCAAGATTAGAAATACCAAGTTCTTCAAGCCTTGAATTTAATTTGTCATTCATTTTACCAGGCTTTGAAATATTTGCAAGATCGCCCTTCACATCCGCAAGGATAGTCGGAACTCCAGCGTCAGAGAGACCTTCCGTAAGCACCTTTAGAGTTACGGTTTTGCCAGTTCCAGTAGCACCGCTGATCAGTCCGTGTCGATTAATTTTATTTAAAAGAATATAATTTTCCGTATTCCCATTGCCAATCAAAATTTTGTCCATGAGAACCTCCTTTCATAACTAATTTCATTATAACATAACAAATTAATATATAGAGGAAAACATGAACATAAATATATCCTGAAAAAGATGTAAAAGAGTTATCATTTATATATTAAACAAGTAAAGAATTTCAAAATACAGGAAATGAAGATGAAAGATTACCTAGTTTAAGAAGATATGAAAGAATATATATAATTTCATCGTGGGCATGTAATATTATAACTATTAATTAGCTTATAATCATTGATTTGTGCTAAAATAATTTTAGTATTATCCAGATTCTCAATGCCAAGCCTTCGGATAAGAGTATTTCAATTTGCTAGTTGTGGAATTGATGAGAAGATAATTGACATTTAAAGAGGAAGAATTCAAGGTGATAAAATGTTAACTATAAAAAATATGAGTAAAACTTATAATGTTGAAAAACTTACAGAAAATGATATTGAAACCATATACAGATTATGCCAAGGCAATAAGTTATATTATCGTTACTGTCAAGCAAAGATAAGTAGAGAACAAATCTTAAGTGACCTTTACCTAAGACCTGAAGGAGTAAATGAAGATAATAAATATTATTTAGGATTTTTCAAAGATGAACTTTTAGTTGCTGTTTTAGATATTTTAGATGGTTATCCAGACGAAGAAACCTGTTTTATTGGATTTTTTATGGTAAATATTTTATACCAAGGCCAAGGTATAGGAACTGAAATTATTGGAAGTATTCTAGCTTATGTTAAAAAAATAGGCAAAGCAAAAGTCCGCCTAGGCATTGACAAAGGAAATCCTCAGTCAAAAGCTTTTTGGAAAAAGAATGGATTTAAACTTATCAAAGAAGTAGAAAGATCAGGCGGTACAATTTTACTTGCAGAAAAAATACTTTAGTAGGTATTAATTTAGATAAATATATATTATTTTTTTAGAGTACTAAGTTTATGTCAAGTCCATAATTTTGTGTAAAATTTACTAGCACAATATTATGGACTTTACTTTCTTATTATAATAAAAAATTAACAAAATATTAATAAAATATTAATAAAATCATAATATAGATTTAAAAACATTTTGAAATTATATTGTTTAGGAGGGGAAAATTAAAAATAGGGTTAAAATTTCTTTTAAAAGAAAAGTTTGTATCTGTAAATAATTTTGTGTATCAACCTAAATCCTGACATTGATGTATACCCATAAAACTGGACACAAAATTATTTACAGCCCCTCTTCGGACTTCCTTAATTTTTTTATCCATTTTTTAAATCAAATTTATTCAGACCATACAAATATATAAAATAAATGCATATAAATAGAAAAATTAGTTTAATCACAATAATCGCATTTTAAATTGTGATGTTTGCAAGCTAAATTACGGACTTCACTAGGAAGTTTTCCTTTATATCTTTTGTAATAAATGGAAAATTTGCTATGGGATGTGTATCCAACAGATTCAGCAATTTCTTTTATAGGAAGATCCGTATTAAACAAAAGGGTTTCAGCTACATTCATTCTTTTTCTTTGGGTGTATTCTGTAATACTTTGACCATATTTTTCTTTGAACAAATTTTTTAATTTTGTTCCGCTCATTTTAGATATTTTTTCAAGGGTTTCTTGATTTACATTCATGGCGAAATGA